>Ga0182012_10001415_pt1 | contig 26326 bp, 12 predicted proteins | sample 612S2SmetaG_FD_120486 | JGI IMG/M metagenome (GOLD analysis project Ga0182012, IMG submission 120486) | Permafrost microbial communities from Stordalen Mire, Sweden - 612S2S metaG | ecosystem: Environmental > Terrestrial > Soil > Wetlands > Permafrost | place: Sweden: Stordalen | collected...
AAGGCGATGGCATTCGCTACCGCCCACAACCTCAAGGTCGCTCCGCGCAGCGGTGGGCACTCCTACGTGGGGGCGTCCACCGCGAACGGCACCATGGTGCTTGACCTGCGTCAATTACCCGGGGGAGTCAATTATGACGCCGCCAGCGGGCAGATCACGGTGACGCCCGCGACGAGTCTGTACGCGATACACGAGGCGTTGGCCGCTGCCGGCCGGGGCATCCCGACGGGAACCTGCCCGTCGGTCGGTGCCGCGGGACACGCCCTGGGCGGGGGCCTGGGCGCCCATTCCCGGCATGCGGGCCTGCTGTGCGACCAATTGACGGCCGCAACGGTCGTGCTGCCGGGCGGCCAGGCCGTCACCGCGTCCGCCGCGAATAACCCCGACCTGTTCTGGGGGCTGCGTGGGGGCGGCGGCGGCAACTTCGGGGTGACCACCTCACTGACCTTCGCCACGTTCCCCACCGCCCAGTACGACGTCGTGAACCTCAACTTCCCCTCGCAGTCGTTCGCGCAGGTCCTGCTCGGTTGGCAGACTTGGCTGCGGACCGCCGACCGAAACAGCTGGGCACTGGCGGATAGCACGACCGACGCGTCGGGTACGCACTGTCGCATCATGGCGACCTGCCCGGCCGGGTCGGGTAGCAAGGTGGCGGCGGCCATCACGTCAGCGGTTGGAATTCAACCGGCTGGGACCGACGGCCAGACAATGGATTACTTGGGCCTGGTGCGGTATCTGGCCGTCAACAACCTCAACCCGGCGCCGATCGGGTATGTCGGCGGATCGGACGTTTTCCCGACCATCACCACGGGCGCGGCTCAGGGCATCGCCGCGGCGGTCGACGCTTTTCCGCGCGGCGCGGGTCGCATGCTGGCGATCATGCATGCGCTCGACGGCGCGCTGGCCAGTGTGGCACCGGGAGCCACAGCATTTCCTTGGCGTCAGCAGTCCGCGCTCGTGCAGTGGTATGTCGAAACGGCCGGCGACCCGTCTGCGGCGACGAATTGGCTGAACACGGCGCATCAAGCGGTGCGTCCGTATTCGGTTGGGGGCTATGTGAATTACCTCGAGGCGAACCAGGCGGCGTCGCGCTACTTCGGCTCGAATCTATCGCGATTGAGCGCCGTTCGGCAGAAGTACGACCCCGGCCGAATCATGTTCCCCAGCCTGAATTTCTAACCGCCCCGATTTTTCGAAGTGGGTTTACGCTCGCCGTGGGTTTGGTCCAGCGACCTGGCGGGCGATCGCGCGTTTGTCGATCTTGCCGACCGGCGTCGTGGGCAATGCCGACATGGCGATCAGCATGTCGGGTCGGGAATGCGTGGCCACACCGCGCTCATCAAGGTGCGCGTTCAACTCCGCCAGCGTCACCGGCGGTCCGGCGAAAACAACCGCGGCGCAGATTTTTTCGCCCAGCGACGGGTCAGGCACGGGAACCGCCGCGGCCGACCAGATCGCCGGGTGGCTCATCAACTGTTCTTCGAGGCCCTGGGCAGCGATCGTTTCACCGCTACGGCAGATGACGTCCTTGGTGCGACCCGTCACCACGAGGTAGCCGTCGTCTCTGCGCCGGACCAGGTCGCCGCTGCGGTAGAAACCGTCGGGATCAAAGCAGCGCTCGTTATCACGTTCGGCGCGAAAGTAGCCGTTGAAGGTGTAAGGCCCGCGCACCAGTAGCTCGCCCTCGGCGCCCGGGACCACCGCCTTGCCCTCGTCGTCGACGATGCGCACTTCGTCGGCCGCGCAGAGCGGCCGCCCCTGGGTGTGCTCGAGCACTTCTGGTGGATCGTCGAGGCGGGTGTAGTTCAACAGTCCTTCGGCCATCCCGAACACTTGCTGCAGGCCCGGGGTCAACGCGGTGCGCACCTGGTGAGCGTCCTCGGGTTCCAGCTTGGCCCCGCCAACTTGCAGAAGCCGCAACGACTTCGGGGTTACCGGCTCCCAATCACAGGCGTGTGCCCATAGCTTGGCCAGCGCCGGCACCAGCGCGGTGACGGTGACGCCGTGCCGCTCGATAGTGGCGAAGGCGGCCTCCGGGCTGGGATCCGTACCGAAAATCACTGTGGCGCCCACGGTCATCGCGCCGAGGATGCCGGGGCATGCCAGCGGGAAGTTGTGTGCCGCGGGCAGCGACACGAGGTACACGTCGTCACCGGTCAGCCGGCAGTGCTCGGCGCTTGCGGTGGCGTTGTAGACGTAGTCGTTGTGGGTGCGGGGGATCAGTTTCGGCGCGCCGGTGGTGCCACCTGACACCAGCAGCAAGGCGGGGGCCGAGGCGTCGGGCTCAATGCCGGGCGGGTCGCCGGCGGGCAGAGCCGACCACGACGTGAAGGGGCCAGGTTCCCCGTCGACGACGACGTGGCGCAGCTGCGGATGCGCACCGACGAGGCGCCCTGCCATGGCGCGATAGTCGAAACCACCGGCTTTGTCGGCGATGATCAACCCGACCGCGCCGCTGGTCTCGGCGAAATGACTGAGTTCGGCGTAACGATGTCCGGGCAGGCACATCACCGGGATGGCCCCGGCCCGCAGCAGGCCGAACAGCGCTACGGCGAACCGGCACGAATTCGGCAGTTGCAGCAGCACCCGATCAGCGGGCGCGATCCCGATCGAGGCGAACCCGCCGGCGGCTCGGTCGACAAGTTTGTCCAGTTCGGAATACGTGTGGTTGCTGACGGTGTCCACGACGCCAATACGGTCCGGCCATGCCGCAGCGGCATTTCGCAGCACGGAGTCGAGGGTGCGACCGGTCCAATAGCCTGCGGCTGCGTAGCTGGCCGCCCGCTCCGGCGGAAACGGCACAAAGCCGTCCAGCGCAGGGGTAACAGGCACTCGATAGCTCCCTCGGGGCAGGCGTGTGCTGCTCCCGGACATAGGGTAGCGTACCGAAGTTAGGACAGCCTGAGCTAATCTCTGGAGGTGATTGTGGGGGATGCTGGCGCGATGAGCGGCACCCTTGCGATCATCGGCGCCGGTGCGAAGGCGGTGGCGGTGGCCGCGAAGGCGGCGGTGCTGCGCGAGATGGGCGTCGAGGTGCCCGCCGTCGTTGCCATCGAACGCTCCGGCGTCGCCGCCAACTGGCAGGCCGGCGGCGGCTGGACCGACGGTCGCCAGCGACTGGGCACCAGCCCGGAAAAAGACGTCGGCTTCCCGTACCGATCGACTTTGGTGCCCGGCCGCAACAACGAGCTCGATGAGCAGATGATGCGGTTCAGCTGGCAGTCGTATCTGGTCGCCAACGATCAATTCGTAGGCTGGATCGACCGCGGAAGGCCGGCGCCTACGCACGACACCTGGGCCGGGTACTTGCGCTGGGTTGCCGACGTGGTCGATCTGAAAGTCGTTCGCGGCGAGGTTGTTCAGATCTCGCTCGACGGGTCGCGCTGGGTGCTGCACACGGCTGACTCAGGCGTCTCCGCGGACGCGGTGATGGTGACCGGTCCGGGGCAGCCGGAGCGGTCCATCCTTTCGGGTGATCCGCGGGTCTTGTCGATCGCGCAGTTTTGGCGGCGCGCCGGGCAGCACGAGCGGATTGTCGCCGAAAATGTCGCGGTCATCGGCGGCGGGGAGACCTCCGCGTCAATACTCAATGAGCTTTTCCATCACCGGGTTTCGGCGATCACCGCGATCTCTCCGCAAGCGACCCTGTTCACCCGGGGCGAGGGTTTCTTCGAGAACTCGCTGTTTTCTGATCCCGCGGGCTGGCGCAGTCTGACGCACGCCGAACGGCGCGACTGCATCGCCCGCACCGACCGCGGGGTCTTCTCTGCGCGGGTTCAGGAGTCGTTGCTGGCCGACGAGCGGATCAAGCATCTGCGGGGGCGCGTCGCTCGCGTGGTCGATCGAGACGACCGAATCTGGATCACGCTGTGCACCGACAACTATGGGGAACCGCACGAGACGCTGCATCGCTTCGACCTGGTCATCGACGGATCCGGTGCCGATCCGCTGTGGTTCCTGCCGTTGTTACGCCCCGCTGCCGTGGACGCCTTGGAGCTGGGCCTGGGCGGCCCGTTGTCGCGCGAGCGTCTGGAGGAGTCCATCGGCCCCGATCTGGCCGTGGCGGGCGTGAGCCCGAAACTGGTGCTGCCCAATTTGTCCGGCGTGAACGAAGGCCCGGGATTTCCTAACCTGAGCTGCCTGGGGCTGCTGTCCGACCGTGTGCTCGGCGCCGAGATGCGGGTAACCGATCCCCCGTTGGGGAGAACCGGTGAGTATCAATCCGTTTGACAGCTAACGGCTCAGCTGTGTCACCACGTCCGCGATCGACGCACCGCCGAGCAGATCAGAGACCTCCAGGTCGTGGTTGAACTCGATCTTCACGCGGCGGCGCAATTCCAGTGCCTGCAACGAATCGAGGCCGATTGCGACCATGGGGACCTCAGTGTCAATCGTTTCGGCATGCTCGACACCGATGGCCTGAGCGAGCAGGTTCATCAAGCGTTGCGGCACGCCGACATCCTCAACGGGCACAGTGGTTTCGATGTCAGGCGAGCTCAGCTGCGACAGCAACGAGCCGCGCCCGCAGGTTTCCAGCACCGACCGAGCCCGGTCCAAATCGAACGCCACGATGCCTGCATTTCCAGTGAGCGGCCTCATCCCCAGCTCAAGTGCATCCCGGGCTGACATTGGCAGCAGACCGGTCACGGCCAGCTGCGCCGTGCCCGCGGCGTCGGGATCGAACGTGACCGTCCACTGCCCCCACTGCACCGAAGCGCAGTCCACACCCTCGGCTCGGAGCCGGTGCGCCATCGCGTCGAGCATTCGATTGGCCGCGGCGTAGACGATCAGGCCGCGGCCGCCGACGGTCGCCGCGATCGAGGAGCACAGGACGATGCGACAGTGATCGGTCCGGGGAAACGCGCTCAACACGTGGGAAATGCCGATGACTTTGGCGCGCAGAGCCTGGTCGACCGTCTCGGCGGTGATATCCGCCAACTCGGCGCCCGAATACTGCACGGCGGCATGGATTATCAGATCCGTTGGTGCGTCGTGATGTTCTCGCGCCAGCTCCGAGACCGCCGCGCGGTCACCCACATCACATTGTTCGACCCGAATCTGCGTCGAAGTGGCTGACCTGATCCGCTGCAGTCGATCTGCGACCGCGGGTGTGGCGCCCGACCTGCTTACCAGGGTGATTCGTCGCGCGCCGCGGCACGCCAGGTGTTCGCAGATTTCCAGCCCGAGGTTTCCCGTGCCCCCGATGATGAGCACATGTTCAGGAGCCGTCCCATTCGCGTTGGCTGTCTCGGCCGGGGGGACGTCGTCTTCGATGATCCGTTTGGCGTAGAGGCCGCCGTTGCGCAGCGCGAGCTCTGACTCGCCCGCGGTGTGCAGTGCCGCGAGGATCGTGACCGCCGACTCCGGTGACGTCGACCCGGCAGCCAGGTCGAGGTGCCGAAACCGCACGCCGGGGTGTTCGGCGCCGATGCAGCGGAAACCCGCACTTGTTGCCGCGTGCAACGGATCTGGCGGTGCATCGTCGGCCACGACTTCGCCGCCGACCGTCACCAGCCAGCAGTCGGTGATCGCGCCGCCTACTCCGGGCCACCACGTGCGGTTGCCGAAAAAGGCGGCGACCGCGGCTGCGGCGGCGGAGTCGTTCAGTACCGGAGACGCTGGGAGAAGTATGACGTGGGTATCGAGACCGTCTTCGGTTTGTGGGTTTTCGAGATCGATCGGGCGAGCGGTGGCGCCGACGTCACCGGCCGCGGCGCACAGGGCGCTGGCCAGCTCCGCGCTGCCTCCCGCGTGATCGATGATTCCGATGGCACGCGGTGGCATCAGCGAACGATGCGAGAGCCGCACCCACTCCTCGCCGAGAAGCCTTGGCGATGCCGCGGCCGGTGCCGGTTTCGCCTTTGCGGCAATCGGTTTGACTGTTGAAGGAACGTAGTGCTGCCACAACCGCACTTGGTTCATCCTGATACCGGGGAAATCGAGTAGCGGCAGTGGCGCGGGGCCGTTCAACTCGGTGCCCAGACATTCCCACGGGTAGTCCAGGTCGTGTACTGCCAGCTGTGCGAGATTGCGGGTGAACTCGGTGAGATCGGTGGCCGCTCGGTCGGATGTGCCGACCACCATGGTCGCGCGCTCGTCGCTCAGGGCAGCGAGACTGTCTTGAATCGCCAGCTGAAGCGTCGGATGCTCGGCGAGTTCGACGAATGTGTCGGTGCCGAGCGGTAGCGCGGCGGCGATTGCCTTGTCGAACCGTACGGTGTTGCGCAGGTTCCAGAACCAATACTGTTCGACCGGCAGGTCTTGGGTAATGGGAGCGCCGAGCGTGGCTCCGAGGCAGTCGATGTCCGTGTCGAGGAACTTCGGATTCTGCAATTCGCGTTGCGTGATCGCACGGACCTTTTCGCCAATTTTGTTGATCAGGCTGGTGTGTGCGGGATATTGCACATTGATGACTCGCGCGAACCTGCCGCGCTCGGTGCACGTGTCCACGATGCCCTGCACCGTTTCTCGATCACCCGATATTCCAACCATGTTCGGCGAATTCACGACCGACAGCTCGGCCCAACCGGAGCAACGCGCGATCAAGTCTTCACAGGTGTCGCGGTCGGCGGCGACAACTGCCATGGCGTGGTCGTCGGATGCCAACTCGTCAGCCGCCCGGGCGCGTATCCCGACGACGCAGACCGCATCGGCCAGGGTGATCCTGCCAGATACATAGGCTGCCGCGATCTCGCCTTGGCTGTGCCCGATGGTCACGTTCGGTGCGACGCCGAATGACCGCCACATCGCGGCCAGCCCGGCCATCTGGGTGAACAACGCGGGCTGCACGGTAGTGGCGTCATCTTGGGCCGGAAGATGTTCGTCGAGAAGGTAACTCAGCGGTGACGTGCCGAGCTGTGTCGTGAAGGCCTCGCCGCATAGATCGGCCTCGGCGCGGAACGCGGGGACCGACTCGTAGAAGAGCCGTCCCATCCCGGGGCGCTGGCTGCCCTGCCCGGGAAAGACGTAAGCTAGCCGGCGGGCGGTGGCGGGGGCAGTGCTGCGAACCAGGGTTGGGTGTTCGCTGCCGTCGATAACCGCCTGCAGGGCAGTGATCAACTCGTCGCGGTCGGCCACCATGGCCAGGGCCCGGTTTTTGCGCGCGATCCGCGTTCGAAACAGCATGTCGGAAATGGCCTGGGGTGCCACCTCGGGATGATCCGTGGCGTAGGAAAGTACGGCAGCGGCCTCGTCCCGCAACAGGTTTGCGACGTCCGACGACAGCAGTACGGGAATGGTGCCGTTCGGGAGCCGGTAGGTAAGAATTGTCACATTCTCGCTCTCAGGCGCTCACGGGCATGGAAATGATTGCGTGCGCGTTGGCACCGCCAGCACCGAATGACGATGCGGCTCCGTAACGGACTCCGTCTTTCGGGTCCCACGGATGCAGTTTTGTGGCGACCCGAAGGCCGGTCTGATCCCAGTCCACCGTCTTGGTTGGGTTGTCCGCGAACAGGGTCGGCGGAATGTGGCCGTGCAGCCCTGCGAGCAGCAGCTTGATCAGCCCGAGCATCCCGGACGCCGCTTGCGCGTGTCCGACGTTCGATTTGATCGAGCCGAGCAGGGCTTCGCATCCGGCCGCACCGTAGGTGTTGAACAGGGCGGTCAGTTCCTGCGGGTCGCCCGCGAGCGTCGCGGTGCCATGCCCTTCGATCATTCCGATGGTGGCCGGATCGATTCCCGCCGCGTCGAGAGTTTTGCTGACTAGTTGCGTCTGCGCGCGAACCCGGGGGACCAGGATCGGCTTGCCTTTTCCGTTGTGGTTGGTGCGGATGGCCAACACGCGGCCATAGATCCGGTGTCGCAGTTGACGCGCTCGTGATTCACGCTCGACGACAACCATTCCCGCGCCTTCGCCCCAGACGGTGCCGGTGGCGTCGTCGGAGTAGGCCCGGCAATGCCCGTCCGCGGAGATGGCATTGAGTCGGGAGAACTCGTAGAAGGCGGTCGGCTCTCCCAGCACACACACGGCGCCGGCAAGTGCCCATTCGCATTCGTCCATGTGCACTGCGTTGGCGGCCAGCTGCACCGCGGTCAGCGACGATGCGCAGGCCGAATCGAGGGATATCGACGGACCGGTCAGTCCGAGGCAGTGCGAAATCCTGCCGGCCCCGCCCAGTTGCCCCATACCTACCGTCCGGAAACCCGTGTATTCGTCGGCCACCGCCGTGCGCGAGCCGTACTCGGTCATCGACATCCCGACGAAACAGCCGCCCTCCGAGTTCTCCAACGTGCTGGGATTGATCCCAGCGTTCTCCAGCGCCTTCCACGCCACCCGCATCGCGACCCGCTGCTGCGGGTGCATCACCATCGCTTCGTGGTCGGTGAGGCCGAACAAGGCGGCGTCGAATGTCCCTGCCCCGTCCAGGAATCCGCCGGCGTCGCAGACCTGCCGCCAACCCTCTGCTACCCGGGACGCCGACAGTAGATCGTCGACCGTCCAGCCGCGATCGCGGGGGAAGGGGCCGATCAGTTCCCTCGACTCGGCGAGCGCCGACCACAATGCGCCGGGGCTGTCGATTCCCCCGGGTGCCTCGACAGCCATCCCGGTAATGACGATTGGGTCGCTCGAAGTCACGCTGTCCGCTCGCATTCGGCGCCCGACGCCAACGACTCCGCGACGGCCTCGATGTGCTGGTTTACGTAGAAGTGCCCACCGTCGAACATCGTGACCGTGAGGGTGTCCGTGTGTTCGCCCCAGCTGTAGAGATCACCCAGCGTGACGTACGGGTCCTGATCGCCGCCCATCGCATGGATCGGCGCGGCCACCTTGATGTCCTCCGTGCACCGGTACGCGTCAAACGCCTTGAAGTCGGCCTTGACCACGGGAAGCGCGAGTTTCATGATGGCGCTGTTCGCGGCGACGCCGGCGTCGGTGCCATCGAGCGCCGCGAGATGGGCGAGCAGCTCCTCGTCGGTGGTGGGATGGGGCAGTTTGTCGGCGGCGTGACAAGGGGCAACCGTCGCGGACGCGTTGAGTTGCCGCACATCGATGCCGGCGGCCTCGGCGAGGCGGACGAATTCGAACGCGACCATCGCCCCCATGCTGTGGCCGAACGTGACGATCGGGATCCCGCGGTTGTGGTCCGACGTGCTGAACTCCGCGAATGCTCCCGCGGCGAGCTCGGGGATCGAACCCAACAAGGCTTCGGCGGCGCGGTCCTGGCGTCCGGGGTACTGGAAGACGACGACGTCGAAACGGCTGCTGAGCGCCTTAGAGAACTCGCGGTAGGCGGACGCCCCGGACCCGGCATGCGGAAAGATCAGCAACGGAAGACTCTCGGGCTGATCCGGCTGGTGGAACTGCCTGATCCACCCCAGTGGCCGCGGCATGCACCCCTACCTTTCGCTCACCGGTCGCCTGGGTCGATCGCGTCGATACGGTCTCGTCGCCGAGACGGCCGCGAGAGCCACGCAACTTAGCGAAGGCTAACATAATCTTCTGAGCTTGAAACTGACAGGGATCTTGAGCGGTACAGAGAGGGTTACGTGGCATGCGCGTCGTCTCCTTCGGCTTCCAGACCTGGGGGTTCAAGACGCTGCAGGCGCTGATCGAGCAAGATCACGATGTCGTTCTCGCGGTCACCCATCCGGCAAGCGAGCAGTCGTATAAGGCGATCTGGTCGGCGTCGGTTGAGCAGCTCGCGCGCGACAACGGCATCCGGGTGCATCTCACCGAGCGGGTCGACGCCGAGACCATCGACTTGGTCAAGCGCGCCGAACCCGATGTCATCGTCGTCAACAGTTGGTACACCTGGATGCCGGCTGAGCTGTACAACCTCCCGCCGCACGGCACGCTGAATCTGCACGACTCGTTGCTGCCGAAGTTCACCGGGTTCTCTCCCGTGCTGTGGGCGTTGATCAGCGGTGAGACCGAGTTCGGTTTGACCATCCACCGGATGGACGACGGCCTGGACACCGGCGACATTCTGGTCCAGCATTCGCTGCCCATCGGTCCGACCGATACCGGCACCGAGCTGGTGCTGCGGGGGATGGAGCTGATCCCGGGTGCGCTGCGGGAGGCGTTGACTGCATTGGAGTCTCGGACCGCCCGCGGGCGACCGCAGAACAAGGCCGACCGGACGTACTTCCACAAGCGTTCGGAGCGGGACAGTTTGATCGACTGGACCTGGCCGGCCGAAGACCTCGAGCGGTTCGTGCGCGCGCTGTCCGATCCGTATCCGCGCGCGTTCAGCTTCTACCGGGGTGAACGGATCGAGGTGCTCGAGGCCCGGGTTTCGCAGGCCCGCTTCGGTGGTACGCCCGGGCGGGTCATCGTCCAAGAGGGCGGTGGCGCGGTGGTATCCGGTCCCGCCGCACATCGTGGCGGCAACCGCGGGTTAGTGATCACCCGCGTCCGTACCGCGGACGGCGTGGAGCGCGGCGGGGATGAGGTCTTTGTGCGTGGCGGCTACCTCAGTAGCCGGGCGGACGCAATGCCGGGAGTGGGGTGAGCGATGGCGGACGAGGCTAAGACCTTGCAGCAGCGTCGTCGCGAGTTATTGCGTCGACGCATCGCCGCGAGCGGCCTGGCGGCGGGGCAATCGGTGGAAACGCGCGCTGTGCGCCCGGGGGAGCGTTACCCGTTGTCGGCCGGTCAGCGCCGGATGTGGTTTCTGCAGACGATGGACGCACGCGACACCACGCTGAACATCTGCGTCGCCTATCGCCTGACGGGCGCTTTAGACGAGGCGCGCCTACGTGCGGCTTTTGTTGATGTCGTTGCCCGCCACGCGGTTTTGCGTACCACCTACGGGGTGGATACCGAGGGTGAGCCGTATCAGATTTTCGCCGACGACGTCGAAATATCCTGGCAAGTATGTGATTTAGCCGATCAGCAAGTCGACGCGCGGGCGCGAGAAGAGTTCGGCAGACCCTTCGATCTGCAGACCGAATTGCCGATGCGCATCACCCTGATACACACCGGTACAGACGAATCCGTGCTGCTGCTTGTCGTGCATCACATCTGTTGGGACGACGACTCCTGGGCTGTCTTCTTCGGCGACCTGCGTGCGGCCTACCGTCACCAACTGAGTGGGCACGCGCCACAGTTCGTCGCGGTCGAGGTGCTCGGGAGCTCAGCGGAACCCACCATGTCTGATGTCGGGTACTGGGCTGACACCCTTCGACCGGCGCCCGAACCGCTAGAGCTTCCCGGGGTGGGGGCCACACATCAGTCTAGGCAGGCCCAACGGCGCACCCGGCCACTGCCCGCCGAGTTGTTCAGCCGGGTCGAGGATTTCGCCCGCGCCCGCTCCGCCTCGCCGTTCATGGTGTTGCTTGCCGCCTTCGGCGTGCTGGTGCGCCGCTATACCGGTGCGCCGGATTTCCTTATCTCGGTACCGGTCACCGTGCGTGGGGCTGCGGCCGAGCGCGCCATCGGGTACTTCGGCAACACGCTGTTGCTTCGGATGGCCGCGCGATCGCAGGACACCTTCACCACGTTCGTCGACGCGGTACGCGAAACGTGCCTGAACGGCTTCGCGCACCAGTCCGTCGGCATCGATCGGGTGGTGCGCGAAGTGAACCCGGAGCGGATGGGACACGACGGCATGGACCAGCTGGTCCGTCTGGGCTTCAGCATGCGCAAGAGCACCAGTGGATTCGCGTTGGACGGCGTTACCGTGCGACAACTCGAGCTGGGCGCGGTAGCGGCGCATCTGCCGCTCGCCCTTGCGATTGTGCTTGACCCGGAGGCGACGTTCGTCGAGTTCGAGTACCAGACACAGCTGAGCTCCGCGCTCGTGGACCGGATGCTGGCTCACTACGTGCGGCTGTTGGACAACGCACTGGCTGAGCCCGAACGTCGTCTCGCCAGCCTGGACATGCTTGGCACCGACGACCGGGCCAGCGTCCTGGCGCAGTCGCACGGCGAACTTGTCGCAACGCCGGCCACCACGATGGTGGCGATGCTCGAAGCCGCCGTGAGCGCTGTCCCCGACGCGGTTGCGCTGGTGTCCGACGAGACCCAGCTGACCCATGCCGAACTGCACGGCCGCGCGAATCGCCTGGCGCGCTGGCTGATCGCGCAGGGCTTCGGTGCCGACGACATTGTCGGCCTGCGCATGACCACGTCGATCGAGTTCATCGTCGCGATGCTTGCGGTGTTGAAAGCCGGTGCGGCTTATCTACCGATCGACCCGGCCTACCCGGACGATCGCATCGAATACCTCGTCACTGACGCCCGCCCGCGGACGGTTATTCGCCGGCAGGAATTCCACGCCGCGGAACAGGCCGCCGCGCAGCTGTCGGATGCCGCGGTCACCGACGCCGACCGACTGTCTCCGTTGCATCCCGAGCACCTGGCCTACGTCATCTATACGTCCGGCTCCACCGGTCAGCCCAAGGGCGTGGCGGTCGCGCATCGCGCGATCGCCGAACACGTGGATGGTTTCATCGCCGAATGGAGCATGACGGCCGAAGACCGGTTGCTGCAGTCGTCGTCGGTGAGCTTCGATGCATCGCTGTTGGATATCTTCGTCACGCTGTCGCTCGGCGCCCAGCTCATCGTGCCGAAACCTTCAAAGTGGGGCGTTTTCAGCGATATTCCGTACGTCGCCGACCTGATCAGCCGCCACCGCGTCACCGTGCTGCACATGGTGCCTTCGATGCTGAGCACGCTATTGATGCTGCCGGAGGTCTTTAACGTCGAGGCATGGCGCGCGTTGCGGCACGTGCCGGTGGGTGGGGAAGCGCTTCCCGGCGAGGTAGCCGACAAATTCGCTGGCCATTTCGACGCGGAGCTCCGCAATCATTATGGCCCGACCGAAGCCGTCGTCTGCTCGACACACATGCTGGTAACGGGTTCGCACGGCGCGCGCGTAGTGCCGATCGGCGTGCCGAACCGCAACGTCTACGCCTACGTGCTCGACGAGGAGTTGCAGCCGGTGCCCGCGGAGGTGATCGGTGAGTTGTACCTCGGTGGTATTCAGCTGGCGCGCGGATATCTGGGGCGTCCCGGGCTGACCGCTCAGAGATTCGTCGCCGATCCGTTCAACCCGGGAACCCGACTCTATCGAACGGGAGATCTGTTCCGCCGCAACATCTCCGGCGAGCTGGAATTCGTTGGCCGGGCCGACGAGCAGGTCAAGATCCGCGGCTATCGCATTGAACTCGGCGAGGTTGAGTCCGCAATCGCGACCCATCCAGCCGTCAGACACAGCCTGGTGGTCCCCGAGGACACCGCGGCCGGGCCCACGCTTGCCGCGTACCTGGTCCCGATACCCGGTGCAGACGCAGACCTGGATCTCGACGAGATACTCGCGCATACCGCGGCGGTGCTCCCCGAATATATGGTGCCCAGTGCATTTGCGGTGATCCCCGAGATCCCGCTGACCGTGAGCGGCAAGCTCGACAAGCGGGCGCTGCCCGCGCCAACCGCCGTCGCGGTGCGCAGCTATCGCGAGCCGGCGACAACGACCGAACGCCGGATGTGCGCGATCTTCGCCCGATTGTTCGGCTGGGAGCGCGTGGGCGCCGAAGACTCGTTCTTCGGTCTGGGTGGCCATTCCCTGCTGGCGGCCCGGCTGGTCGCGCAGATCCGCGCGGAATTCGGTGTGGAGTTGACGGTGCGCGCCGTCTTCGATACCCCGACCCCGGCCGGATTGGCTGCGCGAGTGGTTGATCACAATGTCAATCAGGCTGCTCGTCCGGAAGTCGTCGGGGCGTCTCGCCCGCAAGATCCTCCGTTGTCCTACTCGCAGCTCGCCATGTGGTTCCAGTATCGGATGAGAGGCGCCAACGACGTCTTCAATATGGCGCTCGCGCTTCGCTTGACTGGTCCACTGGACACCACCGCACTCGCGGCGGCGCTCAACGATGTGGTGGCGCGTCACGAGGCGCTGCGCACGAATTTCGTTGACCACGAGGGTGCTCCGTATCAGCACGTGCACCCGACGCTGAACGTCGAACTCGCGGTTGCCGAGATCGCCGCCGACCAGCTCGATGAGACGGTGGCCGAGTTGCGTGGATACGTGTTCACCCTGGAGTCCGAGCCCCTGATCAGGCCCACCCTGTTGACGCTGGGCGCCCATTCGCACGTGCTGCTCTTGCTGGTCCACCACATTGTCACCGATCACGTCTCACTCGGCGTGGCCTTCGAGGACCTCATCACTGCCTACCGGGCGCGGGCGGAGGGGAACGCGCCGCAGTGGTTGACTGGGATCTTCCAGTTTGCGGATTACGCTGTGTGGCAAAGGAATACTTTCGATGCCCCGGGTGGATGGGCAGGGGCAGAGCTGGAATATTGGCGTGCGGCATTAGCCGATTTGCCGAGCGACATCTCGGTGGCGCCCGACTACACGCGCCCGCTGGTCCTCGGCAGGCGCGGCGAGGTAGTGAATTTCACGGTGCCCGCAGCCCGCCGGGCGGCCCTCGCGCAGCTCGCCGAGCAGAATGGCACCACCGAATTCACTGCTTATCACGCTGTTCTGGCGGTCGTGTTGCACAAGCTCGGCGGTGGCACGGACATCGCGATCGGTAGCCCGGTCGCGTCCCGCGTCGACTTGAGCACCGCGAATATGGCCGGCCCGTGCGCCAACGTGGTGGTACTGCGCACCAGCCTGTCCGGCGATCCAAGCCTGCGCGCCACGATCGCCCGCAGCCGCGACACGGTGCTGGACGCATTGGCGCACCAACAAGTTCCCATCGAACGGCTGGTTGAGACGCTCAACCCGCCGCGCTCGCCATCCCGGAACCACCCGCTGTTCCAGAACTCAATCCATTTCCGAGGTGAGGACTGGGCGCTGCTGACGCGAGACCTCACCGAAACCGGAGAAACCACGGTCTCCCCACTTCCGATGGATTTTGAGATCTCGCTGCTGGATCTGAACATCGGCGTCAACGTGACGCCCGACGGCGAACTGGACGTGCGGGTCGTCGCCAACGCCGACCTATATGAGCCCCGGACCGTCGGGCTCATCGCCGAAGCGCTGAACGCCGCCTTCGACGCGTTTGCGACGACACCGGACACTACGGTGTCGGCGCTGGAGTTGCTGGCCGCGGCCGACCTGGAAGTACTGCTGGCCCCGCCGACCCCAACCGACGCGCAGCCGTCCCGACCGGTCATCGGGGGGTCGATCGAAACCGAACAGGCCCTCATCGCCTTGCTGGAGGAATTGCTCGACATCACCGGCGTCGACCGCGAGGACAACTTCTTCGCCGTCGGCGGCGACAGCATTGTTTCCGTTCAACTGGCGGCACGGGCCGCCGCGCAAGGCTTGCCCTTGACCCCGGCAATGGTGTTCGAACACATGACCATGGCCGAGCTTGCCGCCGCGGTCGACGCTGCCGCCGATCAGGCTGCGGCTAAGTCGGATTCGGAGTCGGATTCGGCGCCGGCGCAGCACAGCGCACCGATGAGCGCGTCGGGCTTGGACGCCGATGCGCTGGCTCAGCTCAGCGAATCCTGGCTTGATCAATCGTGAGTGGGTCGTGAGGCGCTGGTGACCACGGCTCCACCACAGATCGTCGACGTTCTTGCGCTCAGTCCGCTGCAGGAGGGGCTGTTTGCGCTATATCGATTGGCTACCGACGGCCCCGCCGGCGCAGCCGGCGCCGACAGCATCGACCTCTACACCATGCAGCTGCGGGTGGACATCGACGGACCCGTTGACGTCGAACTGCTGCGCCGCAGCGCTGCCGCAATGCTGGACCGGCACCCGAATCTGCGGGCGGCCTTCTGGGATCGTGACGTGCCCAAGCCGGTGCAGATTGTGCCCGACCACGTGGAGCTGCCGTGGACCGAACGGACAGCGATCCCAGCGGAATTCGATTCCATTGCCCGGTCCGAGCGACGTCGCCCGTTCGATCTGAGCCGGGGTCCGGCAATCCGCGTCGTCCTGATCTCGGTGCCCGGCGAGACCCGGCGGCGGATGGTTTTCACGGCGCACCACATTCTGATGGACGGCTGGTCTCTTGCCGTCTTCTTCACCGAGATGCTCGCGGTGTATCGGGCCGGGGGATCGCTCGACGGGCTACCAACCCCGCGCCCCTACCGCGACTACATCGCCTGGCTCGCGCAGCAGGACAAAGCGGTGGCCATCGCCAAGTGGACGGAGTATCTGCGCGCAGTGCCAGAACCGCTCATGGTGGCCTCCGGCACAAATTCTGCGACCGCAAGGGCCGAGGTCCCGGAGAAGACGGAGCTGGTGTTATCGGCGTCCGATACCGCGCGGCTGCGAAATTGGTCGGGGCGCAACGGTCTAACGCTGAACACCGCAGTGCTCTTCGCGTGGGCCGTCGTGCTGAGCCGGCTCACCGACCGTCGCGATCTGGTCTTCGGCACCGTCGTGTCCGGCCGCCCCGAACACCTGGCCGGAGTCGAGAGCATGGTCGGGTTGTTCATCAACAGCGTCCCGGTCGTGCACCATGTGAGTGGAACTGTTTCGGTGGCCGAACAATGCGTGCGGTTGCAGCGCGAGTCGTCGGCGATGCGCGACATCGGGTATTACGGTCTGTCAGATCTCCAGCGCGCCCATGGTCGGGGGGCGTTGTTCGACAGCCTGTTCGTGTTTGAGAACGCCCCGGTCGAAGACGCCATCCGCGAGGTGACCACGCCCGACGGTGCCCGTTTCTGTCCGGTCGAGATGGAAAGCCTGACGCATTACCCGTTGACTGTGGTGTCGCACATGCGAGGCGACGCACTGGTGGTCCTCGTCGAGGCTATCCGTTCGGCGCTGCCTGATCTTCTCGCCGCCCAGATCTGCGATCGATTGCTGGGTGTGCTGCTTCAACTCCCTGACATTGGTGAGCGAACGCCCGACGCACTGCAGGTTCTCACCGCAGCGGAGCGCGCTGAATTCGCCGACCTTGCAACGCGGCCGCTACCGAGCCCCAACGCCACGGTGTGGGAGATTTTCGAACGGCAGGTTCGCGCCACACCGGACGCCGTCGCCCTGACTGCGGGATCCGGCGAGCATTACAGCTATTCCGAGCTGCATGCCGACGCCTGCCGCCTGGCGCGGGAATTGGCCACCCACGGAGTAGGCCCGGAGTCGGTTGTCGCCCTGGTTCTGCCACGCTCCACCCGATCCATCGTCGCCATCCTTGCCGTACTCGCCGCCGGCGGCGCCTACCTGCCCATCGATGTCACGCTCCCGAGCGCTCGTATCCAGTCTATTTTCCGCCAAGCTGCTCCGTTGCTAGCCGTCACCGAAGGCGGTTACCGTGCGCTGGTCGAGGCCGGAACTCGGACTCTGGACCTCGGCGATGCCGCTCTGGTCGAGCGTATTTCGCGATTTCCCGGCACCGCCCCGACCGTTCGCCGGCATCCCGAACACTGCGCGTATGTCATCTTCACATCCGGCTCGACCGGTGAACCCAAAGGCGTCATCGGTACCAATGCCGCGGTACTGACTTATTTCGCCGACCACAAAGACCGCGTGTACCGCGTTGCGGCAACACGTTTGGACCGGCCGCTGCGGATAGCCCACGCCTGGTCTTTGAGCTTTGACGCGTCCTGGCAGCCCATGGTCGGCCTGCTCGATGGTCACGCCCTGCACCTATTCGACGCCGATGAGATGCGCGATGCGGACCGGTTGGTGAAGGGCATCACCGCTCACCAGATCGACATGATCGACACCACCCCGTCGATGTTTGGACAACTCAGCGCCGCGGGACTATTGGATCACGATCTTTCGGTGCTGGCACTGGGCGGTGAGGCGATCGATAGCGTGCTTTGGGAGCAGTTGCGTGCGCTGTCGATAATCGCACTCTACAACTGCTACGGACCCACCGAGATGACGGTCGAGGCGGTGGTAGCCGAAATCAAGGAATACGGGGCACCGACGATTGGCACGGCGAACGCCGGAACATTCTCCTATGTACTGGATTCGGCGTTGCGGATGGCGCCTAACGGCGCGGTGGGCGAGCTTTATCTGTCCGGTGCGCAGCTGGCCCGGGGTTATGTCGGTAGCTCTGCAATGACCGCCGATCGCTTTGTTGCGGACCCGTTTCGGCCCGGACAACGCATGTACCGCACCGGTGATTTGGTGCGTCGCCTTCCGCACGGTGGATATGCCTACTTGGGACGCGGCGACTTCCAGGTGAAGATCCGCGGCTACCGGGTCGAGATCGGCGAGATCGAGGCGGCGCTGCGTGGCCAGTCGAAGGTGCACGATGCCGCAGTTTGCGTCCTGCGTCGCGAGGGCGGCGCCATCCTGGTGGGATTTGTTGTTTGGCAACAGAATATGGACGACGATCCGGCCGGGCTGCGAGCGGCGCTCACCGAGCTGCTGCCTTCGTACATGATCCCGGCCCGGATCGTGGCACTTCCCGAGTTGCCGGTGAACGCCAACGGCAAGCTGGATGGCCAGGCTCTGAGCGAGTTGGCCGAGAGGGCGCTGTCCAGTGTCGTCGCGGGTGGACCCGCCTCGGCCTCGACGGATACCGAACGATCGCTGTGCGAGTTGTTCGAAGAGCAGTTCAACGGCTTGGTGCCGCACATCGACGATGACTTCTTCTTGTTCGGGCTAGACAGCATCGTGGCGATCTCCTTGGTCCACAAGGCTCGACGGCGCGGACTCTCGTTGAGTCCACGAATGGTGTTCACCGCTCCGACAATCCGCCAACTCGCGGCCGCGATAGACGCAGCCCTCGACTCGGATACCGCCCTCGCCGGCCCCGAATACGGTGAAGTGTTGCCGCTGCCGATGGTGTCCTGGTTGTACGAGCACGGCAACTATCGGCGCTTCACCCACACGGTCCTGCTCCGGTTGCCGTCCCACATCGACCGCTCGGCCATCGAGCTGATGCTGCAGCAGCTACTCGACGGACATGACACTCTGCGATCGGTTCTGATCGACACGCCCGCCGGTCCACGCCTGGTTACCCGCGAGCCCGGTGTCGTCAATGCCGTCGACTTACTTACCCGGGTTGAGCTATCGACGGCGGACGACACCGAATTGGTCTTGGCGATCAACCATTCCGCACGGTCCGTGATGGACGACATCGATCCGCACGCGGGTGCCATGGTGCGAGCCGTGTGGTATTCGGGGCCAGGGCAGGCTGCGCTGCTCCTCACGGCGCACCACCTCGCGGTGGATGTGGTGTCCTGGCACATCATGCTGGGTGATCTGATCGAGGCGTGGCGCCGCGCGAATGCCGGAGAGCCAACGAAGATGCTGCCGGAATTCACCTCTTACCGTCGATGGTGTGAGCAGATGTGGCTGCGGGCCGTCGAGCCGGAAGTGCATGCGCAGCGCGAATACTGGCTCGCGCAGGTCCGCGAACCCGATCCCGTGCTTGGTGTGCGGCCACCGGACCCGACCCGGGATACCTGGTCGACTCTGCGAGTGGCGCGAGTAGTCACACCGGCCGAGATCACCGAGCCCCTACTCGCCGCGGTCACCCGAGATGAGGGAGTGCGCGAATTCTTGCTGGCCGCGGCGACGATGGCCATCGCAAGTTGGCGCACTACCCGCCAGCAAGATCCCGCATCGGGCATGCTGGTCGCGCTGGAGGGTCACGGTCGCGCCGACGCGGTTCTCGACACCGACACCACCAACACCGTCGGGTGGTTTACCAACGCATTCCCGGTGCGGCTCGGGGTGGGGCTCGCGGCGGTCGATGTCGAGCGGGCCGAGCGCGAACCCGGAGCGTCCCGGGCACTAGCCGAGGCGGTGGTCAGCCACCTCGGTGCGGTCCCGCACGATGGTTTGGATTACGGCCTGCTCCGTTATGTCGACCGCATCCCCGAGTTGCAGGATGCCGCCGAACCACAGATCCAGTTCAGCTATCTGGGTCGCCTGGACCTCGGTGCTGTCACCGATCAACCCTGGTCGCTACTCACCGGGCCGTACATCGATGCCCTTCCGGATGACCCCGAGCCGGATCTGCCACTGCGTTTTGCCCTGAACATCAGTGCGTTTGTTGCGACCATGCCGGAAGGCACCCAACTGATCACCAACTGGCGCTGGAGCGATGCGCTGTTCGCGCCCGCGGATATCGAAACACTGACGCAGCTCTGGCAACGCGGCATCGCCGCGCTCGCTGCCGGTGTCACGTAGATCGCGTAGAGAGGAGAGCCTGCATGGCGCGGATTGGCCGGGACGAGATCCGGGCCACGGTGGCGGCCGAACTCGGCTGCCCGGCTGTGGACGTCGCCGACCACGACGATCTCATCCAGTTGGGCCTGAACTCGATCCGAATGATGGCGCTGGCCGGTGGTTGGCGTAAACGGGGCGCCGGCATCACCTTTGCCGAACTCGCGGCCAGCCCGACCGTTGATTCGTGGCACGCCCTCCTGTGCGGGGACGATGCGGATGAGGGCCAAGGCGAGGCAGCCTCGATCGTGACGGAGCCCGATCAACCGGTTGCGGCGGTCGCCGAAGAATCCCCGTTCCCGTTGGCTCCCATGCAGCACGCGTACTGGATCGGCCGCTCCGATGAACAAGAGCTGGGTGGTGTCGCGGCCCATCTGTATGTCGAATTCGATTGTGGGGAAATAGATCCCCGGCGGTTGGAGCGGGCGGTGTCCGCACTCGTCGCCGCGCATCCGATGCTTCGCACCCGATTCCTTCCGGACGGTACCCAGCAGACCATGCCCACGCCGGGTCGGCCGGTCTTCGCGGTGGTCGATCTCCGCGGACAGGGTCCCGAAAAACGTAACGCCGCCCTGTCTGAGCTGCGCGACCGTAAAACCCACCAACGTCTGGAAATTGGAGATGCTCAGGTCATCGACATCACGCTGACCCTGTGCGAGGACGACCGCAGCCGGCTGCATCTGGACGTCGACATGCTGGCCGGTGACGCGATGAGCTACCGCGTACTGGTTTCGGATCTCGCTGAGCTGTACAACGGAGCTACGCTGCCCGACCCCGGCTACAGCTACCGCCGTTATCGCGCCGAGCACCAAACCAACCACCACGAGGCCCAAAAGGAAAAAGCCGTGCGCGAGCGTGACCGGAACTGGTGGCAGCAGCGGTTACCTGAGCTGCCTGGTGCGCCCGACCTGCCGAACGTGCCGGTCGCCGAGCGTACCGCTCCCGATCGCACTGTCCGCTATGACCATTGGCTGGAGCCGGACGCCAAGCAGCGGTTGGTGGCCGCGGCGCACGCACGCGGAATCACGCCGGCTATGGCGTTGGCGGCGGTCTTCGCCGACACCATCGGCGGCTGGTCGGCACAGAGCAGGTTTCTGCTGAATGTGCCGTTGTTTCATCGTGAAGCGGTGCACCCGGACATCGACCGCGTGGTCGGGGACTTCACCTCGTCGATCATGCTCGAAGTCGATATCACCGCGGACATGTCGGTAGCCGACCGGGCGCGCGCGGTGCAGCGCAGTATGTACGAGAGTAGTTCGCATGCATGCTATTCCGGGCTTGAGGTGTTGCGCGACCTGGGCAGACACCGGGGTGAGCCGGTGCTGGCGCCGATCGTCTTCACCAGCGCGCTCGACCTCGGTGAGTTGTTCGGCGAGAAGGTCATCGAGACCTTCGGTGAGCCCGTTTGGATCATCTCGCAGGGACCTCAAGTGCAGCTGGACTCCCAGGTCACCGAGCTGCGAGGCGGGTTGCTGCTCAACTGGGACGTCCGCGCGTCGGCATTCCCGAACGGCCTGATCGATGCCATGTTCGCCAGGTTTACCGAAGCAGTCGCGCGCCTCGCTGACGGCGATGCCGGCTGGGATGGCGAGGCGGCCGTGCGTCTGCCGTCCGCACAGGCACAGGTACGCGCCGCGATCAATGCGACCGACGGCCAGGTCAGCGGGCGGTGCGTGCATCAGGGGTTCTTCGAGCACGCCGCGACCAGCCCTGCGGCGCCCGCGGTGGTGTGGGGTCTGGGAAACAAAGCGGGGGTGTGGAGCTACCGGGAGCTCGCCGAGCGTGCGCTTGCCGTGGCGGGAGCGCTGCACGCACACGGCGTGCGGCCCGGCGACGCGGTCGCCGTCCAGCTACCCAGGGGGCGCGACCAAATCCTGGCCGTGCTCGGGATACTGGCCGCCGGGGGAGTTTACGTACCAATCGGATTCGACCAGCCGGACGCGCGGCGCGCCAAGATCCTCGCGACCGCCGACGTCGTCGCCGCGCTGACGGCCGACGGCGCAAGCATCGGCACGGGAATCTCGTCGGTGCCGATCGACAAAGCGCGTGACCATCCGGGGCCGCTTGGCGAGCCCGTCTTCCCCGATACCGACGAGATCGCCTACGTGATCTTCACGTCCGGTTCGACCGGCCTGCCCAAGGGCGTCGACGTGCGACACCGCGGGGCGATGAACACTATCGACGCCGTGAACGAGTGGTTCGAGGTCGGCGGCACTGACAGAGTGCTCGCGCTGTCCGCCCTCGAATTCGACGCGTCGGTCTACGACATCTTCGGCATGCTTTCTGCGGGCGGCTCATTGGTTGCGGTCGATTCCGAGCAGCGAGGAGCGGCCACCACCTGGGTGGAATTGCTTAGCCAACACCGGGTTTCGATCCTCAACTGCGTACCGAGCATGCTCGACATGATCCTCGAGCTCGGTGGCGACCGGCTCGGCGATTCGCTACGGGCCGTCACCCTCGGTGGGGACTGGGTGAGCGCTGATCTGGCCCGCCGGCTGGCCAGGCAGGTGCCGGGTTGCCGGTTCGCCGGTCTCGGCGGCGCCACCGAGACATCCATCCACAACACCATCTGCGAAGTGCTGGGCGAACCACCCGCGCACTGGGCGACCGTGCCGTTCGGCGTTCCGTTGCGCAACGTTCGGTGCCGGGTCGTTGGCCCCTCAGGCCGCGACTGTCCCGACTGGGTTCCCGGCGAATTCTGGGTGGGCGGCGCCAACGTTGCCGCCGGCTACCGCAATGACCCGGAACGCACCGCGGAACGATTCGTCGAGTTCGAGGGTCTTCGTTGGTACAGAACCGGTGACATGGCCAGGTACTGGCCCGACGGCACCATCGAGTTCCTGGGCCGAGCCGACAATCAAGTGCAGATCCGCGGCTATCGGGTCGAGCTCGGCGAGGTGGAGAGCGCGCTTCGCGCGGTGCCCGGGGTGCGTGATGCGGTCGCCGCTGTCATAAACATCATGGGTGTCGGTGCGCCGAAACTCGTTGCCGCCATAGTGGGTTATCCGGGTGAGGGCCCCTGTGACGTCAAAGACATCGCTTCGGCGGCAACACAGGCGGTGGCAGATCTGCTACCGGACTACATGATTCCCACCCGCATCGCGGTTTTCGAGAAGCTTCCGCTGACGTCGAATGGCAAACTGGACCGCCGTGCCGTCGCCGCGCTGCTCGAATCGGACGCCGCCGGAACGTCGGTCGCCCAGGACGGCGCCCCGCGCAACGATGTGGAGGCCGCGCTCGCCGAGATCGTCGCCGACGTGCTGGGCGTGAATTCGGTAGGCGTGCATGATGACTTCTTCGCGTTCGGCGGCGATTCGGTGCTGGCCACCACCGCCATCGCGCGGGTACGCGATTGGCTGGAGATCGATCACGCGGTGGTCGCGGACCTGTTCGCCACCCGAACCGTCGCAGGTTTTGCCGAGCGACTCAACATCCGGGAAGCTAAGCGCGGAACGCCAGAGCGGCTGACCGTCATCGCGCGCCACTACCTCGAGGTTGCGTCGCTGACCGATGAGGAAGTTCTCGCCGCAGGCTAAGGTCGGTCCGAATTTTCTAATCCAGCACACGCTGAACCGTAGGCTTGCGTTGCCGATCGATCCGTAACCTGGAATGTGACCGATCTGAGACACGAAACACCAGTCACAGAGGGCACAATTGCAACACATGTAGTGTGATCGGCGGCGCGTCACAAGCCGCCGGCGGTCCATGTAAATCCAGGGGAGGACCTGATCATGAAATCAACTGTGAAATCCATCGCCACCGGGGTGGCTGCCGTGGCCGCCATCGGGGCGGCAGCCGCCGGAGTGACGTCTATCGCATCGGTTACGCCGACGCTGCCGCAGGTGCAGCCCGTCGCCGTCGGCGTGCCGTCCCCCGCAAGCGGGAGGTACCCCCAGCCGCAGGATCCGCCGCCACCGGGTGCCAACGTCCCGACTCCCGACCAGTTGACCGGCCTGCTCAACAGCCTCTCCGACCCCGGTGTGTCGTACACGACGAAAACCGGTCTGGTCCAAGGCGGCATCGATGCAGGTGAGGGTCATCTGTTCGACCACGAGCTCAGGAAGGCGTACCGGGACGGGGAGTTCCCGTTGTCGTTCAACGTATCGAATATCCAGCCTTCCGGTCCGAATGCGGCCACCGCGGACGTGACCGTCTCGGGTCCGAAGCTCCCGGCACCGGTCACGAGGAATCTGACCTTCGTCAATCAAGGTGACTGGACGCTGTCGCAAGACTCCGCGGCGCAGTTGTTACAGGCGGCCACGTCGCGCTGACGCCCGGGTGAGTGTGCCTGCAGGAAATCAAAACCCGCGCGTGTCCGGCCCGCCGCCCAGCTGAGTCTGCTGATCCAGCGGTATGTCCATGTCGAACACCCGCGCGTGCAGGACGATGCGGTTCCGCAGCGCGGAGCGCACTGCCCGGTGCAGGCCGTCTTCGAGGTAGATGACGCCCTTCCACCGCACCGCGTGCGGAAAAAGGTCGCCGTAGAACGTGGAGTCCTCCGACAGCAGTCGGTCCAGGGCAAGCACCGTCGTGGTGGTGACGAGTTCGTCGAGCCGGATCTGTTGCGGCGGTATCTGCGACCAGTCCTTGTAGGACAGCCCGTGTTCGGGGTACGGCTTGCCGTCCCGCACGCCTTTGAAAATCATCGGCCGCTCTTATCCAACGTCTCTTCTGACGCGTCGGCTAGACCCGGCGGGATCATGGTGCACAGGTTAGTCCGAAAAATCACTGCGGCGTGGGACCCGTCGGTTAGGTCGCAACCGGTCTACTGGTGGGGGCTTTACCTCGCAAGACCGTAAAATGGACGCGGTGAGGGAGGTGACAGCCAATGGGAAGTGCCGACGATCGTCGCTTTGAGGTGTTGCGCGCCATTGTCGCCGACTTCGTTGCGACCAAGGAACCGATTGGTTCGAAGTCCCTGGTGGACCGTCACAACCTCGGTGTGTCCAGCGCTACCATCCGCAACGACATGGCGGTGCTGGAGGCCGAGGGCTACATCGCCCAGCCGCACACCAGCTCCGGGCGGGTGCCCACCGAGAAGGGTTACCGCGAGTTCGTCGACCGGCTCGACGACGTCAAGCCGCTGTCATCGGCGGAGCGGCGTGCGATCCAAGGCTTCCTGGAATCCGGGGTCGATCTCGATGACGTGCTGCGTCGTGCGGTACGGCTACTGGCTCAGCTGACGCGTCAGGTGGCCGTGGTCCAGTACCCGACGCTGTCCACGTCGACGGTTCGCCGCCTGGAAGTGATCGCGTTGACCCCGGCGAGGCTGCTGATGGTGGTGATCACCGAGTCCGGGCGGGTCGACCAGCGCATCGTCGAGCTGGGTGACGTCATCGACGATCACCAGCTCTCCCAGCTGCGGGAGATGCTCGGCCAGGCTCTGGAAGGCAAGAAGCTGCCGGCGGCCTCGATCGCGGTTTCCGACCTCGCGGGGCAGCTTCGCGGTGCCGGCGGTTTGGGCGACGCCGTCGGCCGCTCGGCGACGGTGCTGTTGGAGTCGCTGGTAGAGCACACCGAAGAACGCTTGCTGATGGGCGGCGCCGCCAACCTCACCCGCAACGCCGCCGATTTCGGTGGCTCGTTGCGGTCCATCCTGGAGGCTCTCGAGGAGCAGGTGGTGGTGCTGCGGTTGCTGGCGCACCAGCAAGAAGCCGGCAAGGTCACGGTGCGCATCGGGCAGGAGACGGCGGCCGAGCAGATGGCGGGCACCTCGATGGTGACCACTGCTTACGGCACCTCAGATACTGTATTCGGTGGTATGGGTGTGCTGGGGCCCACCCGGATGGACTATCCGGGAACTATCGCCAACGTTGCCGCAGTTGCTCTCTATATCGGCGAGGTGCTGGGGGGGCGATGAGGCACCACCTGGCGCAGCATTTGTGGACAGCCGCTTAAAGCGCGGCAACAAGACCCTTCATAGGAGAGTTCATCGTGGCACGCGACTATTACGGGCTGCTCGGCGTGAGCAGAAACGCCAGCGATGCGGAGATCAAACGCGCGTATCGCAAGCTGGCCCGAGAACTGCACCCCGACATCAATCCCGACGAGGCAGCGCAGGCGAAATTCAAGGAGATCAGCGCCGCCTACGAGGTACTGAGCGACGCGGAGAAGCGCCGCATCGTCGACCTGGGTGGGGACCCGTTGCAGAGCGCGGGCGCGTCGGCCGGCGGGTTCGGAGGCTTCGGCGGCGGTTTGGGTGATGTGTTCGAGGCGTTTTTCGGTGGCGGCTTCGGCGGTGGCTCGACGTCGCGCGGTCCCATCGGCCGGGTCCGGCCCGGCTC
>Ga0182012_10001416_pt1 | contig 26314 bp, 26 predicted proteins | sample 612S2SmetaG_FD_120486 | JGI IMG/M metagenome (GOLD analysis project Ga0182012, IMG submission 120486) | Permafrost microbial communities from Stordalen Mire, Sweden - 612S2S metaG | ecosystem: Environmental > Terrestrial > Soil > Wetlands > Permafrost | place: Sweden: Stordalen | collected...
CTCGGGCTGCTGGAGCTGCTCCCACAGGCTGCAGCCAAGGTCCCCATCGCCAGCACCACGACGAGGCCTGCGGACAGTCGGCGGATCTTCATCGGTTCGGACTCCTTATGAGATAGGACGGTTGGAGACGGCCGGTCAGGCCCTCTTCCCCCCCTTTCGCAGGGGCGCCGCCTCCGGTTGCCCTCAATTGCCTTTTCTTTCCGACCACGTTCGTGCAACCGCGGCGGGGCCAGGTGCGAAGTGAGGGGTGGCCGCCAAAGGGCGCCCGGGCGGACTCTGATCCGTGTGGAGAGAATGGAGACACCGATGAAGCATCGAATCCTGGGGGCGGTGGGGGCGATCGCCGTGGTCGCAGCTATGACCGTGGCGTCGGCCGGCGTGGCCGGTGCGACCCGCTGGCACGGTGGCTCCGGAGGCCAGGCACCGTCGGCCAACCTCAACGTCGTCCACGGCATTCCCGGACTCAACGTGGATATCTATGTGGTCAAGAACTTCAACATCTTCGGCGCCAAGGAACTCAGCGACGTCACCTTCGGTACCACGGCGGATCTGAATACCGCACTTCCGGGCTTCATCACCCCCGGCTTCTACACCATCGATATCGTCGGCCACGGGGGCAACCCCTTCAGGCCGGTGCTGATCACATCGACGTACCTCGGTGCCGGTCAGAGCCAGACCGCGGTCGCCTACGTCAGTGCTGACGCCGCCGGCACGCCGGGCGGTCCGAGATTGTCGATCTTCCACAACAACATCTCGGCCACCGATGGACAGGCCCGGGTGACCGTCACCCACACCGCCGTCGCCCCGACGGTCGGCGTGTGCGCCGACGGCTCGGTCCCCGTTGTCCCGGCCTTTTCCAACGGCCAGCTGGCCTCGGCCGTGGTCGCCCCCGATCCCTACTCGCTGACGGTGACAGCACCGAAGAACTGCGCCGATGTTCTTGCCGGCCCGATCGGACCGGTGACGCTGGCCGCCAACACCACCACGCTGGCCTATGCCATCGGCACGTACCCGGCCACCTTTACGGTCGTGGCGATCGTGGTCCCGAACAACTCCACCACCGGACACTCGGGCTGGTGAACGGCGGGGCAGAGAACTCCGACCGGACGGCGTGTGCGGCCGAACGGGGCCTGACCGGATGGTCTGGCCCCGTTCGTCGTGCGGTCTTCCTTAGGGGATCTGCTCATAGCATGCTGATGTGACCGACACGGAGACCTCGATCGCCCGGCTCCGGCCCTACAATGCCGCCGCCGGCGGTCTGCACCTCGTCCAGGCGGTCCTGGTCCTCATCCTGGCCAACCACTTCTCACTGCCGGTACGCGCTGCATACTTGACCGGCCCACCCGGCCCGGGCGTCGGGCATCAATCGGTCATCCTGTTCAACCTGGGCTTCGCCGGTGCCATCGCCGCCTTCTTCCTGCTCTCAGCGGTGGCCCACTTCTACGTGGTCGGGCCGGGCTGGGCGGGCTACCGGGCCCAACTGCTCCTGGGACGCAACCCCTACCGCTGGATCGAGTACTCGTTGAGCTCGTCGATCATGGTTGTCCTCATCGCCATGCTGGTCGGAATCAGTGACATCGCCGCCCTGATCGCCCTCATCGGCGTCAACGCGTCGATGATCGGGTTCGGCTGGATGCAGGAGCGTTATGAGCGCCCCGGTGCGGGCCTCGGACCCTTCTGGATCGGATGCCTGGCCGGCATCGTCCCGTGGATCGCCATCGGTGTCTACCTGATCGGCCCCGGGGCCGATCAGCACCCACCCGGGTTCGTCTACGCCATCTTCTTCTCGCTGTTCGCCTTCTTCAACTGCTTCGCCGTCAACCAATGGCTGCAGTACAAAGAGATCGGTCGGTGGGCCGATTACCTGTTCGGAGAACGGGTCTACGTGACCCTGTCGCTGGTGGCCAAAAGCCTGCTGGCCTGGCAGATTTTCGCGTCCACGCTGGCCTCCACCGCCGCCCACTGACCCCCGGACCCGGGTGGCCCCCTAGTTCGACGTGGGAAGGGCCTCGGCCACGATCTGATTGCCGGACGGGACGTCGACCGCCCCGGTGCCACTGCCGGCCCCCGCGTCCACCACGATCGGCGGGTTGTCGACCGAGCCCCCGGTGTCCGCCGTCCAGAGAGGCGTGCCCCCGCTGGCGGCATTGAGGACGAACACACTGTGGGTGCACGTCTGGCCGGAGACACCGCTGGAGCACCCCACGAAGACAGCGGCGTCAGAGGCGCTGTCCCCGGCGATGGCGACGGACGAGTCGATGGCCCCACCGGTGGCGAAGGTCCACCGGAGAGCTCCGGTCGTCGCCGTGAAGGCCGAGACCACACCCGCCCTGTTGCCGACGTAGACGATGCCGTTCGCCACCGCCGGGGTGGGTCCGGCGTCGGCTCCGTTCGAGTCGCTCAGACCGGTGGCCCCGACCCACAGCGGTGTGCAGATCTCCCCCCACTGTCCGGCGTATTTCTTGCCTGAGCAGTGAGAGGAGCCCGCGGCCGAGTAGGCCAACAACCCGTTGCTGTCGGATTCCACGTAGACATCGCCGTTCGCCACCGCCGGTGACGAACCCCCTCCGTCCCACTCGCCCCCCTGCTGCCAGGGGGCGGACCAGGCCGGCACACACGTGGCGATGGCGGAGAGGGGCTTTCCCGATCGGTGGGGGGCATAGGTCCCGGGGCACTGACTGGCCTTGTAGGAGGCGTTGAATCCGTACACCGCATACTGGGAGGGATTGTTCTTCCCGCCCACGTGGTCGCCGGCGGCCTGATACATCATCCCGTCGGCCACCGCCGGTGTCGAGAAGTTGTTCCCTCCGGTGCTGTAGCCCCAGTCCGGATCACACTCCCTGACCCCGTCGCTGGTGAAGCAGTTCTGGTCATTGCCGCTGGACCCGGTGGTGGAGGGGAAGACATAGACCCATCCGTAGTCCTCCGGCACGTAGACGTTCCCATCGGCGATGGTGAGCGACCCGTCGATCGATCCTCCGAGGGTCTGCGACGACCAGAGCAGGCTGCCGGTGGTGGCGTTGTACGCATAGACCTCCCCGTCGTGGCTCCCCACGTACACGACCGGGGTGGTGAGCGACATGTCGACAGCCGGCGATGTGGTCATGCCGTTGGTCGGGCTGGGGACAGCCGTCCAGACGGGCTGGCAGTTCAGGGTCGGGTCACCCTGGGTCGGGGTTGGACAGTCCGCCGTTCCTCCGCTGGCCGGGTAGGCGTACAGCTCGCCGATGGTCCCGGCACAGTAGTTCGGAGCCACGACCTGGGAGCCGTTCGACGCCGTGATGTACTCCGGGGAGTCGTTCGGATCGGCGATACCGAGGCAGTCGCCCGGAGCAGCGGAATTGGCTGTGGCGTAGAGCATGTCATTCGAGGCCACCGTCGGTGACGAGGTGATCCAGCTGTCACTGCCGGTCGCCGCCGTCGTCGTCCCCGCCTCCACCAGACCGGACACATCGCCCGTGGTGATCACGGTGGACGGGTCGTCGGCGGTGTGGGCCGGGTTCGCGCCGTACATGGGCCAGACAGTGCAGCCGGCGAGAACCAGGGTCACCGGAATCACCACGGCGACCCGCTGCGCCGTCCGCCGCCATCTCTCGGATCTGATCATGGCGGGGCCCTCCTCCGGCCCGGGACACCCCGGCGGTGAAGCCACCCGACCTCACCCTTTGTCCACCCTGGTAACGAACGGCGGTCCGATCCGTTTCACCGGACCTCCCCCCCGGACGCGGCTCTGACTTCGACCGGCGATCCGGTGCCGGCGTCACGAACCGCTGAGCTTCGCCTCCAGGGCCTCGATCCGGTCAGCCAGATCTTTGAGCCCACCCTGGGTATGGATGTCCAGCCGGTCGAGGATCTCGACGGTGTCGTCGTAGGTGTGCTGCGACCGCAGGTCGCTGGCCTGGCTCTGCACGTTCTGGCCCACCATGATGACGGACAGCAGGACCAGCTGGAGGAAGGTCTGGGCGATCCAGGCGATGATGCCCTCTCCGCCCGGCTTGAGGGCCGGTCTCAGGCCGAGGAGGGCGATGCCGGCGAAGACGTAGGCGCACCACATGGAGCCGACCAGATTGGTGAGGAAGACGGCGATCTTGGCGTTGACCCCGTTGGCCTTCTGGACCTCACCCCGCAGCCCGTGCAGGCTGATGGCCTGGGCAGTGAGGTGATGGCTCTTCACGGGCTTGGCTATCTGGCTCTCACTCACGTCTTCTCTCCTTTGGTGGGTCCGCAACAGAGCTTGGCACCGATCGGGGCGGTCATCCCTCCTGGTCAGAGAGACAGACTCCCCGCCGCCGTGGAGAGGGGGCTTTCGGCCCTGGTCCTCGGCCGGCCCGGCGACCACCATGGAAGGTGGCCACGGGCAGGACGTTCGGGCCGGAGAGGACCGTCATGACAGCACAGGAGGACACGGCACCGGAACAGCCCGTGGTGGAGCCGGCGGTCCCGGCCGGGGTCGGGGCCGGGGACGAACCGGAGTGGGATGCGGCCGAGTGGCACGGCAAGATGCTGGTCGACATCGACGGCAGGAACATCGGCAAGCTGCAGGACGTCTACGTCGACGTCGAAACCGACGTCCCCCAGTTCGCCACGGTCAAAGAGGGGTTTGTCGACCGCCATCTGACCTTTGTCCCGCTGGGCGGTCTCCACGTGGGTCCGGACTACCTGCAGGTGGAGACCACCGACGACCAGGTGCGGTCGGCACCTGACCTCCGGCTGCACGGCCAGGAGATGTCCCAGGACGACGAATCCGCCCTGTACCACCACTTCGAGATGAACTACACGGCACCGGACACCCAGAGCGGGCGGCGCCTGGCCCGACGCTGACGCCCGGTCAGACCTCGAGTGCCCTGAGCAGAGCTTCGGCGGCGCCGGCTGAGGAAGCGGGGTTCTGGCCGGTGATGAGGGTACCGTCCACCACCACGAACGGAGCGAAATCCTGTCCCTTGGCGTAGTGACCGCCGGCAGCCTTGAGCGCGTCTTCGACCAGCTCGGGAACGATGTCGGTCAATCCCGCCGCCGCCTCTTCGCTGTTCGAGAATCCGGTGACGTTCTTCCCCATGAGCAGGAGGGAACCCGACGGGTTCCGCACGTTCTTGAGGGCGATGGGGGCGTGGCAGACCGCAGCCACGGGGCGGTCGGCGGCGACCAGGGATTCGATCAGCGCGATCGAGTACCGGTCGTCGGGCAGATCCCACAGGGGACCGTGACCGCCCGGATAGAACACGGCATCGACGTCGGAGGGGGAGATGTCCTCCAGAACCTCGGTCTTCGCCAGGGTGGCCCGGAGCTCGGTGTCGGCGTGGAACCGCTTGGTGGAGTCGGTCTGTGATCCGGGGTCGTCGCTGACCGGATCGAGGGGCGGTTGGCCGCCCAGAGGTGAGGCCAGGGTGACCGCCAGGCCGGCGTCGGCCAGCACGTAGTAGGGAGCGGCGAACTCCTCCAACCAGAATCCCGTCTTCCGACCGGTGGACCCGAGACGGTCGTGCGAGGTGAGGACCATCAGGACGTGCATCAGGACCACCGTCGATCCGGACGGGGGCTCGGAACTGCTTCTACGACATGCACGGTGACATCTCCCTGGTGGTGTGGGCGTCACCAAGGGTCATAGCGACGGGTCCGGCCGCGAGGCGGGCCGGACGGTGCGGGACCGCTGTGGCCCCCACGCCCGTCAACGTACACCCTTGCGGACCGCCACCGGCCGGATCGGTCCTGGTGAACCCGCCGACAGAGCCCGGTGTGCTGCACTGGTAGCCGATGGACCAAGAGAGGAGCGGGGCAAGGACGGCAACCGACCGGCGCCGTCCACCGTCCCTCGGGCTGATCACCTTCGTCGTCCTGATGGTGGCGGTGGCGGGTTGTTCCCACTCAGCGGCACCGTCCCCGGGTCCGACCACGTCCACCTCCGGCCCGACGGACCACGGTGGCGCCACACGTGGGAAAACCGACTGGATCATCACCAGCGCCGCCATCGGTCTCCTGCGCACGGGCGGACTGTCCAACCGGGACATCGACGAACTGTTCGACAATCCCCAGACCTTCGTCATCGAGACCGGGTCCGCACGGGCCGGGACCACCCTGCCACGGGCCGTGCCGGTGGAGACGGTCACCAGCTATGTGGCCCTGAAGAAGATCCTGACCTCGGGGACCCTGCCTCCCGGAACCAAGGGCATCCTCTTCGACGAGGAGGATTGGCGGTTCACCCCTTCGGGTGAGATCGATCATCCGATCCGGTACGCCGCCCGGGCCGAGGCGCTGGCCCATCGGTACGGCCTCACCTTCATCTTCACACCCGGTACCGACCTGGTCGACGCGGCGGCGGGGAGCCCCTTGCGCACCGACCCCTTCCAGCGCTACCTCACGCTGGGCCTGGCATCCCAGGGTGCCAGGGTCAGCGACGTCTTCGAGATCCAGGCCCAGCAGGCTGAGGCCACCCCCGATTTTCTGCCCTTCGCCGCCACCGCCACGGCCCAGGCCCGGGCGGCCAATCCCGACGCCCGGGTCCTGCTGGGGATGGGGACCGAACCGGGGGGCCGTCCGGTCACGATCCGGGACCTCCTGGCGGACTACCGGATGACCCGACCCCTGGTCGACGGCTACTGGTTCAACATCCCCCAGGCCGGGCCCACCTGTCCGGCGTGCGGAACGGGTCAGCCCGTCGTGGCCGTCCACTTCTTCCGCTATCTCGTCGCCCTGATGCACCGTTGACGCCCGGGTCGGGGTCTGCGGCCCCGGTCGCTACGGTAGGGGGCACAGACACCGGAATCTGCCGTGATCGGAGAGCACCATGACCACCAAGGCCGACTTCACCCCCGAGGAGTGGACGCTCGTCCTGGAGGCACCGCCCAGTGCGGGGATGATCGTGGTCACCGCCCAACGCGGGGGGACCTTCCGCGAGAGCATCGCCCTGGCCAAGTCCTACGTGACCGCCCGCCAACAGCACGGGGAGAGCGAGCTGCTCGACGAGATCGTGGCGGCCAAGCCCGAACGGGACCACACCCACTACCACTCGCCGGAGGAACTCACCCAGCACGGACTGCAACACCTGCGCGACTCCGTGGATCTGCTGACCCGCAAGGCCCAGCCGGCCGAGGTCGACGAGTACCGCCGGTTCATCGTCACCTTGGCCCACAATGTGGCGGCCGCCCACCGCGAGCACGGGGTCGACATCAGTCCGGCCGAGCATGCGGCGATCGATGCCATCACCACCGCCCTCAACGGGAGCGGCCACTGATCGACCCGGGTGCCGGGGCCGGACGGCGAGGACCGGGTGTGGACCCTGTTCGACGTGCATGGAGGGCCCGGTCCACCGGTTCTTCGAGATCGATCCGGGCCGGCGACCCGGGGGCTAGATTTCCTCCACCGGCCCCGACCCGGCCCCTGACCGGGCGGTCCCACCGGGCCAACCTCCCACCATGAGACGCCAGCTGCGAACCATCCTCCCCTTCACCGGCGGCAACCGGGTACTCCGGTTCTCCGGCCGTTCGCGGTCCTCGAACCGCGACGGTGGTGCCGAGCCCCGGGACGAGCACAGCGAGAACGAGCTCTACCGGGCCCTGGGGCGGATCGCCGCCAACTGGTCGCTCATCGAGATCGCCTCCGGCATGGTCCTCATGAGTCTGGTCGGGAGCCGCGACGAGGCCATGGCCCGGGCGGTGGTGGCCGGTCAGCGGGTCGAGAACGTCTGGGAGACCGTCGAGGCGCTGTTGGCGTCGTTCGGGGACGACGCCGGTGACGTCCTGGCCGAGTTCCGCCTGTGGCGGAGGAGTGCCAACAAGTGCCGTCGGCGGCGCAACGAGGCCATCCACAGCGCCTGGTCGCTGACCACCGGATCGGGCGATCCCGCCGCCTGGGACGTGATGAGCCAGAAGGCCAAACGGGGGGCGAGGGCCGATCTGTTCCCCGGCGGTATCACTGAGCTCGAGGAACTGGCCCGGGGGATCGCCGACCTGGAGGACCGCCTGACGGAGGTCCACATGTCGGTCCTCGACCTGATGGACCGGCGGGATCGGAACCCACCGAGCCCGTCCGTCCCACCCGGGGCCGGCTGAGCACAGACGGGCCGGACCGCCCCACCCCCGGCATCAGTTGCGGACCAGCCGGTGGAGCTCCACCTCGCCGGGGATGCCGCTCAGATGGTGGAGGCCGAGGGAGGTGTGGGGGAGGGCCGCCTCGTCGGCCACGGCGGCCGTCGTGACCACCTCGCCGGGCTGGGCCACCTTGGCGGCCCGACTGGCCAGGTTGACCACGGGTCCGAAGACGTCCCCGTCCCGGAGCAGCACCTCGCCACTGGCCAGGCCGGCCCGCATCGGCGGGACGGTGGAATGGTCATCGAAGGCGTCGGCCAGGTCGATGGCGATCGAGGCCGCGGCCAGGGCATCGGGTGCGGTGAACATGATCTCGTCGCCGATCAGTTTGACCACCCGACCCCCTCCCTCGGTGATGGTCCCGGTGGCGACGGTCTCGAAGTCCTCCAGGGTCACGCCCAGCTCGTTCATGTCCAGGGTCTGTCCGAGCAGGGTCGAGCCGACCAGGTCGACGAAGCCCACCACCAGGTGGCGGGTCTCGAAGCCGGTCTGGTCGAGGTCGGACTCGGTCAACCGGCGGGCGATCAGCAGATGCTGGCGGAACAGGGCGTCCAGGGCCGGCGCCACCAGCGGCAACAAGGACGCAGCCCGGGCGTTGGCCCGGGCCACCCCCAGACCCACCGGGTCCTGGCGCTGCACCTCCGGGACGACATTGACCAGAAACGACGAGATCACCGCATCGGCGATACGGGACATGGCGAGGCCGAAGACCCGGACCAGTTGGGTGGAGGCCTCCTCGCCGAACACCGCCGCCACGTCGGCCATACCCGAGGCGAAATCGACGAATGCCCGGGTGAACAGCGGGACATCCGGCTCCGGATCGGGAATCCCCGCCGACTGGGCCAGCGCCCGTATCTCCGTCGAAGTCCGTCCCGAGGCCTCCGCCACCTGCTCAAGTGTGAGAGCCGGCCCTCCCCGGATGGCCAGCAGCCCGCCCAGGGCCGGCAGGGAGTCCTCGAAGGTGACCAATTCCTCGCTGGTGGCCCCCAGGCCCATCACGAACTCCAGCAGCTCGAGCCGGGCGGCGGCATCGACGCCGTCCGGATCGTAGACACCGAGGGCCGCCAGTTCGTCAGGGTCCACAGGTGCACCAGTACACACGACCCCGAGCACCCGGGTGGCCATGCCCCCCCGGGGTGCCCCCCGCCTAGTGCCCTCCGCCGTGCCCGGGTGGGCCTGGCGGGGGGGGTGGAGCATCCCGCAGTCCGAACCGGTGCAGACTGGGGGAGTAAATCGACGCAGGGGGAGGACCCGGGCATGGCAGAGCAAGGTGACCTGAGCGGGCACGTGTGGCGGCTGGCCCAGGAGCGGCGCCTGCTGCGGTTCTGCGCCGAACAGGGCCTCGACCCCAACGCTCCCGAGCTCGACGATCCCGACAAGAACCTTTTGGCCCCGATCCTCGACGACCACGGGGACATCGTCCCTGACCAGGAGGATATCGAGGCCGTCTCGTAAGGCGCCGGCGGGTGGTGCGCCCTCCGGCGCGTGCCACCCCGCCGGGCGGTCCCATTGCTACCATTCGGCATCATGAGTGGACCCGGTCAGCGCGGGCGCTCCTCCGATCGTGTCGGCCGGGACCGGTTCTTTCCCCCGTTTGACGAGGATGGTGAGGTCGGCCCCCGGTCAACCTCCGTGGCCAACGAAGCCGGCCTGGTGGCCCTCGGTGAGCAGATGGCGCAGGAGGGGAGGACGGCCCGGGGCTCCCGTCGACGGGGTGGGCGCCACTCGTCCAGGACGCCCGAGAAGGAGCGGGGACGCCACCGGGTCCGTACATTCGCCCTGCTCGGCCTGGTGGTGGTGCTGGTGGTCGTGGCCGGGGGAGCGGGATACACCTACTACCTGACCCACGACCTCCACCGGGTCGAGGTGAAGGGCCTCAACGGGGCCCTCACCACCGGTCGGGAGGCCGGCACGGAGAACATCCTCATGGTGGGGTCCACGTCGCGCTGCGCCCTGACCGTCCAGAACCCGGCCTACGGCCTGTGCTCCCAGGGGGTGAACGGGGTCAACAGCGACGTGATCATGATCCTCCACGCCGATCCCAGCACCCATCGCCTCACCCTCTTGTCCATACCCCGCGATCTGTTCATCCCCAACGCCCGCAGCGACGGGGCCAACAAGATCGACGCCGGCCTGTTCGAGGGGCTCACCCAGCTGGTCTCGGCCATCGAGGAGGACTTCGGGATCCCGATCCAACACACCGTGTCGCTCAACTTCGACCAGTTCGCCAACGTGGTCGACGCCCTCGGTGGCATCAACATGTCCTTCCCCATCTCGCTCTTCGACGCGTCGTCGGGACTCAACGTCCAGGCGGCCACCTGTGTCCACCTCAACGGGACCCAGGCGTTGGAGGTGGTGCGGGCCCGGCACCTCCAGTACCAGGGTCCGGGGGTCACCACCCCCTATGCCGCCTACTGGCCCCAGGAGGCGCTCAGCGACCTGGCCCGCATCCGCCGGGACCACGAGTTCCTCCGGGTGCTGGGGTCCGCCGTGGCCAAGCAGGGTCTGGGCAACCCCATCACCGACCTCAATCTGATCAACTCGGTCAAGGCCGACCTGAGCTTCGACCAGAACTGGCCGGTGAGCGACATGGCCAACCTGGTGCTGGACTTCCACTCGGTCAGCATCGGCTCCGTCCCCCAGCTGACCATGCCGGTGTCGGTGGTCACCGACCCCGATGGCGCCGGTGGCAGCCTCCAGTACCGCGGCGGAACCTACGGCGACGTCGAATTCCCGAGTGAGGTGCAGGACCTGGCCTCCGTCGAGACCCTGCTGGGCATCGGCCCCACCACCGACTCGATGACCGGCACCCCTCTGCCGGCGCCGTCGACGGTCACCGTGTCGGTCATGAACGGGACGGGCGCCTACAACCAGGCCTCCGACACCGCCGCCGCTCTCAGCGCCCTCGGATTCCACACCGTGGGGGTCGGGGACACCCCTCCGGTGGGGGACGTGGCCGAAACCGTCGTCTACTACGGCTCACGCGCCCCGTCCGTGGAGGCGGCGGCCGAGGCGGTCACCCGATCCATGTCCGGTTCGGTGATCATGGCCTACGACCCCGGCCAGGTGGCCGACGGCGCCGAGGTCACCGTGGTCACCGGCACCGACTTCGCCGTCAACGCCCCGTCGGCGCCGCCGGCCGCCACTGCCACCACGGCTCCCGCCGGGGCCACCACAACCACCGCTCCGGTCGCCACCACCACCACGACCTCCCCCCAGGCGTCGGACATCGCCGCACCCTCGCCCTCGACCACGGGCCTCCAGCCCTGGGACCCGCGGGCCTGCCCGGCCGGGGCCACTCCCACGGCCCCGGTACCCAACCAGGTGGGCTGAGCGGCGGCGGAACCGGTCCGGCCGGACCGGGGTCAGGTCGGCCGGAGGGTGATGAGTTCCCGGACGTTGTCGTTCAGGATGGCCCGCCGGTCGTCGTCATCGAAGTTCTTCAGTTCCCTCACGTACTCCAGCGGCTCGGGCAGGGCCTCGATATGGGGCCAGTCCGAGCCGAAGATGACCCGGTCGGCACCGATGCACTCGGCCACCTGGTCCACGTCGTCCTCCCAGAAGGGATTGACCCACACGTGGCGGCGCAGCGTCTCGACCGGATCGTCCTTCCAGTAGCCGGGCATCTTGTTCGAGGTGGAACGGATCTTTCTGATCAGATCGGGAAGGTACTCGGCCCCGTTCTCCACCGAGGCGATCCTCAGGTTGGGGAAGCGCTCGAGATGGTTGTCGAAGATCAGGGTCAGCAGGTAGTCCCGGATGGCCTGTTCGATGGCGAAGGATTTGATCGACGGTTTGAAGCCTCCGGTGAAGGTGGCGGCGAACCCGTCGGGGGCATAGCCGTTGGATGAGACGCCCCCGTCGGCGGCGTGGACCACCACGGCGATGCCGGACTCGTTGGCCAGGCCCCAGAAGGCGTCGAACATCGGGTCGAACGGGCTGCGCCGACCGACCGCCGTGGTGGGGGCGGCCGGACGCATGACCACGGTGCGGGCCCCGTGGTCCAGTGCCCAGGCCAGTTCGGCGGCGGCCCAGGCCGGATCGGCCAGGGTCAGGTAGGGGGCGGCGAAGATGCGTCCGTGGTAGTCGAAGGTCCAGTCCTCGACCAGCCACCGGTTGAACGCCCCGAAGAGGTGGCAGACCGCCTCGGGGTCGTGGGCCAGGGGTTCCTCGTAGATCATCCCGAGGGTGGGGAACAAGAGGCAGCCGGCCAGGCCCTGGCGGTCCAGCGCGTCCAGACGGGCCCCGGGCTCGCGGTACGCCGGTCGGACGGCCTCGCGACGGGAGAGGAACTCCAGGGGATTGCGCCCGTCGGGATTGCCCCGGAAGTAGTCGTACAGGGCCCCGGGCAGGGCCACCGGGTCGAAGGTGGGATTGGTCACCGCCCGGCTGACCCGCCCCCCGATGACGTGGTAGCGCCGTCCGTTGATCTCCGACCACTGGATGACCCGGGGACCGAGGGCGGGGTCCAGATGCCGGGTGAAGGCGTCGAGGGCCTCGTAGTAGTGGTTGTCGGCATCGAACACCGGATGTCCGAGCTCCCCGTCGTCCATCGACTGCCTCCTCACCGTGGCCCCGGCCGGGGCACCCGTCCAGAGTACCGGGGGATCGGGCCGCTCATTGGGCCGCGCCCAGCCTCCAGTACATCAGGGGGGAGGTGCTGAGGGCCTCCGGTGACGTGGTGTACGCCTCCACCAGCCAGTTGGTGTCGTGCGCCGGAGCGTCGAAGTGGCCCGGGGGCCACAGGGTCACCACCGCCGACTCATGGGGTCCGAGGACCAGCGGCCCACCGTGGGACGGGTGCCAGAACCCCACGGGGTGCCCGCTGCCCACCTCCACCATGAAGTGGGGCGTGACGGTCTGGTCGGTGGTGTTGTCCACGTTGACCGTCACCGCATCCAGCGAGGTGGCGGCGTCCGATGTCCGGACGGAGCGCACGGCCACGTCGAGGGGGGCCGAGGCGAAGGCCAGCGCCATGACGGCCACCGCGGCCACGGCCGGGGTGGCCACGGCCCATACCGGGTGGACCCGCCGGCGTATGGCACCCGGGGTGGGGGAGGGGGCCGCCGACCGCACGGTGAGGGCGGCCACCAGGGCGGCCGGATAGAAATCGAGCATGTAGGTGAACAGGCTCCGTGGGGCCACAAAGAACGCCAGGGGAAGGAGCAGCAGCCAGATCCGCTTCACCACCGGGTACCAGACCACCATGGCCGCCAACAGGGCCAGGAGGACTAAGGCTCCGGCCACGGTGAGCAGGGGCAGGGAGACACCCCGGGCGATCCCGTGGAGGGTGACCGTGACCAGCCCCTGCCCGTCAGCCACCAGGGGGACGTGGAGGGGGAGGAAGGTGCCCCGGGCCCAGGCCGCCGGCTGCCAGACGATGAACGGCAGGTTCACCACGCCGAAGACCCCGACCACGATGGCCACGTACCGGCCCACCAGGGGCCAGGGGCGCCGGCCGGAGTGACGGGCCTCAAGGAACAGTCCCACGGCCACGAACGGGATGCAGAACCACGGTGACTGTTTGATGGAACAGGCCAGACCCAGCGCCACCGGGCCCATCCACCGGGCCAGACCTTCGCTCCGGTCGAGTCCGAAACGGTCCCAACGCCACACCGCCAGCACCAGGAAGGGCAGAAACGCCGCATCGGTGCCACCGGAGCCGAACACACCGCTCAGGATGGTCGTGAGCAGGAGGAGGGGGGCCACCCACCGCACGGCCACCGGCAGGAAGGCGAAGATGAGCACAGCGGCCGCGATCCAGGCGAACAGGTCCATCCAGTCCACGATGCCGTGCCGGAACCCGAGCGCCATGGCCGGCAGCGCCACGAGGAACGACCCCGCCGGATAGGACACATGGTCCACGTGGCCGCCGCTCACGGTGTAGGTCCAGAAATCGGCGGGGTTCTGGAGGAGCCGGCCGGCGGCGGCCATCGTCGCCGTGTAGGGGTCGACGCCGTTCAGGACCAGGCGGGCGGCGACGTGGTTGAACGCCGCCGAGTCCGTGCTGTAGAAGCGGCGGGCGTGGATGCCCAGGCCCTGTCCGACCAGTGTGGCGAGTACCACCGAGCCCAGGGCCGACAGCTGCAGGGCCCGGGCCCGGGGGGTGCCCACCACCCACGAGGCGGCGACGCCGGCGATGCCGGCCACCACCAGCACCGGTGCGGCCAGACCCCCCGGAGACCAGGCCGACCACGACCCGAAGAGGCCGATGCCGCCGATGGTCACCCCCAGCCACACCAGGCTCCAGGCGCACCGCTCGGCGATGAGTGGGTCGCTCGGCGCGGCGTCGTCCCCGGTCACCGTGGCCGCACCCGGCTCGGGGTGGCGTGCCGACAGGGGTGTGGGCCGCTCGGCCGCGGTCAGCGTGGTGGGGTGTCCGGAATCCGGCGGCGTGATGATCATCGTCCCTTTCGGCCCGGACGCCCGGTCGGCGTCAGGCCCCTTCCCGTCCCTGTCCGCCCGCAGGTACCGGACCGCCGGTCCGTGGATGCGGGGACCACGGCGACGATGGTAGGGGCCGTGCGGACCCGGTGCACGCCACCCCCACGCCACCCGTCTGCGGGGGGCCGGTCAGGGAAAGACCGCCCAGGAGGTGACCGAATAGGCCGTGACGGCGGCCAGCAGGACCACCGACACCGACACCACGATGACGTAGGGGCGGCCCCGCAACCAGGTGCCCACGGCGATGATCAGGGGGAAGGCCAGGAACACGAACCGGGGGCGCAACCCGACCGGGGCCGACACCAGGCCCAGTGTCACCGCGGCCACGGCGTAGAGCAGGAGCGGCAGGGGCAGCCGGGTGCGGACGGCCACCACCACGCCGAAGACGGCGGCCACGATACCCACGAAGAGGACGTCACCGGTGATGGTGGTGGCCACCGGGTCACGGACGAAGACCACCACCAGGTGGACCGGGTAGGCGATGGACGGATAGCTGTCCCAGCCGTTCCGCTCGGTGAGCCGCCATGCCAGGAGGGAGCCGGTGTGCCGCCACAGCCACACCTGGAAGGCCACGAAGCCCAACGGCGAGAGCACCGGGGCGGCCAGGGACCGCCAGTCGCGGTGCCGGCTGACCTCCCGGTAGGCACACCAGGCGCAGCTGACCACGAAGGCCAGGGCGATCGGGGTGGTGGCGGTGGCCAGCAGTCCGAGCACCCCGGCCGTCACCCATCGGCGGCGCATCAGGGCCAGCAGCCCGAAGGCCACGAAGGTGACGGCCATTCCCTCGGCGTACACCAGGCTGAGGATGAACGAACCCGGGAACACCGCCACCAACAGGGTGGCCCGGTCGGCCGCGGCCGGATCGGCGTAGTGGCGCACCAGCGCCCACACCCCGACCATGGCGGTCAGCCCGCTGGTCCATCCCACCACCAGACCGCATGTCAGCGGGGACAGCCCGGTCAGGTCGGACAGCCACCGGATGGTGAGGGGGAAGACCGGGAAGAAGGCGATGGTGCTCCGGACCGCCGGGCCCGCCCCGGGGGGAATGTGGCGGGGCCACCCGTCCACCGCGGCCCGGAGGAACCACCGGCTGTCCCAGCGGTCGATCTCGCCGGACATGCTGACACCGCTCAACGGCGAGCACACGGCGATGGTCCCCACCGTGACCACCCGCGACAGCACGTAGATCACCGCCGGACGCAGCACCCACCCGAACCGCCGACCGGGACGCCCACCGGCCGGAAGTCCGGTCAGCCGGTCGTCGGGCCCGGGGGCGCCCGTGGCGGGGGGTGCCGGTGCGCCCCCGTCCACACCGGTCAGTGCGTCAGGCGGCACGGGGCACCACCACCGCCCTCCAGTGGCGGTCCCGGATCAACCACACCACCGCCGCCGCCAGGGCCAGGGTGACCACGATGTACCAGTGCCCCCCGAGCCGGGGGGAGCCGCTCGGTCCGACCAGCAGCATGGCCAGGGCCAGCACCCCGGCCATCAGCCGGGAGCGCTGGGCCGGGGTGGCCGCCAGCAGGATCAGGCCCCACATCAGATACCAGGGCCAGACGGTCGGGCTGCCCACCACGATGAGGATGAGGGCCAGGCCCAGCGAGTGCACCACCTCGTGGCGGTGGACGGTGACGAGCAGGACCAGACAGCCGACGGCGGCGGCCAGGCCCACGACCGCCTGGGTGACGGTCACCGTCGGGGAACTGGCCACGGGGAGTCCCACCGCGTGGAGCAGATGGAACATGGCCGTACCCAGCGAGACGGCCGGTGTGGTGAACACCCGCAGTTCGGTCGGGACGTGCAGCGCACCCGGACCGAGCCAGGCCCACCCGTAGCCGCAGACCACCGTGACACCGGCGAACACGACCGCCGCCAACCCCACGGCACCGGCGGCCTCCTTCCACCGTTCGACCACCGGGCGCCCGGCCGACCCGGTGGAGCGGACGTGGTTGACGGCCAGGAAGACCACGGCGGTGGCCGCCGGGAGCTTGACCGTGGCGGCGAGGGCGCACAGGGCCAGACCCGTGGTCAGCCGGCCCTCCACGGCCAGGGTGACCCCGGCGACCATCAGCCCGACCATGAGCGAGTCGTTGTGTCCGGACGAGATGAAGCTGTACAGGGCCAGCGGACTGAGCACGCCCAGCCAGAGGGCCACGCCCGGGCTGGTGCCGAGCCGTCGGGCCAGGCGGGGGAGCGACACCATCATCAGGACCACCCCCACCAGTTCGAAGGCCCGGTACACCAGGACCTGGACGATCAGTGAGGGTCCCGAGACCAGGGCCGACAGCCAGGTGGCCCGCACGAAGAGCGGCCCGTAGGGGGACGCGGTGTGACGCCACACCGAGGCGATGGACGACAGGAGGGTCCCCGGGCCGAGGATCGACGGGCCCACCGTGTAGGGGTCGAGGCCCCGGCGGGCGATCAGGCCCTGTCCGATGTAGCTGTAGAGATCCCGGCTGAACAGGGGCGGCCCGACCAGCAGGGGGAGGCCCCACAGGGCCAGCACCAGCCACGCCGTCGGGAGGGACAGGCGACCGGCCCGGGCCTCCCGCCCGAGGCCCAGCCAGCCCAGGATCATGAGCGCGGCCGAGACGTAGAAGACCACCGCCATCCAGGGACCGGCGGTCCGGGGGAGGGAGAACCACCACGAGTAGCTGGCCGGCGGCACCGATCCGATCCGGCTGCCGGTGAGCACCAGCCCCACCGAACCGCAGACGCCCACGGCGATCGATCCGGCCAGACCGGGACCGGCCATCCGTTCGGGACGTTGCCGGTCCTCGACTCCCGGCACTGTGGCGGGCGTTCCCACGTATCTCCTCCCCACCGGTGCGCCCGCGACGGGCCTCCGGCGTCGGTGCCGTGGCCAGACGATAGCCGGGGAATCGTCATGCGATCGTCACACTCCTGTCGGTCGACGGCCTCCCGGCCATGGCCGTGCCCGCCGCTGTCTAGGGTCTGGAGATGGCCATCTACCAGCTGGAGGACCTGGTCCCCACCATCGACCCCCTGGCGTACATCCACCCCGACGCCGTGATCATCGGAGACGTGACCGTGGGACCGGAATCCACGGTCTGGCCCGGCGCCGTGCTGCGCGGGGACTACGGCACCATCACCGTCGGGGCCCGCACGTCGGTCCAGGACGGGACGGTCATCCACGCCGGGCCGGGCTTCCCCACCGTGGTCGGCAGCGGCTGCGTCATCGGGCACCTGGCCCATCTGGAGGGGTGCCTCCTCGAAGACGACTGCCTCGTCGGATCGGGATCGGTGGTGCTCCACCATGCCGTGGTCAGTTCCGGGGCCACCGTCGGCGCCAATGCCGTGGTACCCAACCGGATGACCGTCCCACCCGGCGCCCTGGCTCTCGGGGTACCGGCCACCATCCGGCCCGACGCCTCCGATCAGGCGCTGATCCGGATGTCGGCCTCCGAGTACGTGGCCAACGGTCACCGCTACCGGCGCTCCCTGCTCCGCCGCCACTGACGCCGCCGCGCGCGCGTCCCCGGGCCCATCCCCGCCCCCGTCGGGGAGCGGGACCAGAATGCCACCATGGACGGCACCCTCACGTTCAACGGGCAGACGTCACCGGCCGCCCTGAGCGCCATCGAGGGTCACCTCGCCAAAAGGGAGTTCTTCTGGCTCGACCTCGACGGGGTGGACGCCGAGGCCCACGATCTCCTACTCGACAAGTTCAAGATCCACCATCTGGCCGTGGACGACGCCCAGGACTTCGGACAGCGCCCGAAGATCGAGGACTACGACACATTCACCTACATGGTGGTCCATGGCGCGTCCGCCGACGGGAGGTCCACCGATGAGGTGCACTTCATCTTCGCCGAGCACTTCGTGATCACCGTCCACCGGGGAGCCTGCGCCGCGCTGGACTCGGTGCGGACCCGGATCGGCCACCGCAAGGCATCGGACTTCGAGACGCCCCAGATCGCCCTCATCTACGTGGTCATCGACCAGCTCGTCGACACGTTCTTCGACGCCCTCAGCGGATTCGACGACCAGATCGACGAGCTCGAGGACGCCATCCTGGTCCAGCCCACCGATGCCCAACTGGGCACCCTCTTCACCATGAAACGGTCGTTGATCACCATCAAGAGGGTGGTCACCCCCGAGCGGGACATGTTCGCCGGGGTCTCCTCGGGGGTGACGGAGATCCCCGGGGTGACCGACGAGGGACTGCGGTACATGAGGGACATCTACGACCACCTCATCCGGATCAGCGACCAGGTGGACGGCTACCGCGACCTGTTGAGCGGGGTCATGGACACCCACCTGTCAACGGTGTCCAACCGGCTCAACGTGGTGATGAAGCAGCTGACCATCATCGCCACGGTGTTCCTGCCCCTCAGCTTCCTGACCGGCTTCTTCGGGCAGAACTTCTCGTGGCTGGTGGGCCACATCGTCGGCCCGGGACCCTTCGTCATCTTCGGCGTGGGCCTCGAGCTGGTCTCGGCGGCGGGCCTGCTCTACCTGTTCCGCAAGCGCGGCTGGCTGGGGGGGCCGACCACCTGAGGACCCCGACGGAGCGGGCCCTCCGTTCGGACACCGGACCGGTCAGGGAGTGGTGACGGCGTGGCCGGCCGGGTCGATCACGTACCAGAGCCCTCCGGCGTTGGTCAGCCCCTGGCCGGTGGCCGTGCCCGGGACGTGGTCGGGCGGCCAGAGGTAGAGGGGCCATCCGTTGTAGGTGATCTGGGTGGTCCCGTCGGCACGGGGGGCGGTCCCGAGGAGCCCCGGCTCGATGCCCGGTCCGGCGACGGGGGCCCGGACCCCGGGCGGGAGGGTGAGCGGAGGCCACTGCACGGCGCAGATGTCGTAGCACCGGGACGGGAGACCCCGGTGGTCCGAGGCGTAGAGGTAGACGGTGATCCCCTGGCCGTCCACCAGCACCGGGCCCAGCCCGGCGACCGAACCCACCTTGATCTGCTGGCGGGGACCGGACTCGAGCACCGGCCGGGTGGTGGCGAAGGGCGTGGAGATGGCCGTCCCCGACGCACCGCAGGCCGCCGCCGTCACGGCCACCAGGACGACAGCCGCCACCGCAGCCGCCGCCCGGCGGCGTCGGGTCATGACGGGTGACCGTCCCCGATGAAGGTCTCGAGGGCGGGGGAGGGGTACGGCCCGGTCCCCGGGCGCCACCCCGCCGCCAGCTTCTGCTCGGCGAGACCACCCTCGGCCCAGATGTGGCAGGAGTTCCGGGCCCAGGGGGAGGAGCCGGCGGCCAGGAGGTCGGGTGACCGTCCCTCGCTGACCTCCCGGGCCCGGCGGGACGTCACGGCCTGAACCACCACCGGGCCCAACGACCGGGCCAGGTGCTCGAGATGGGTGCAGCCGCGGGGCCCGCCGAACCGGGCCTGGACCTCCCGGGTGTAGCCCCGGGCCACGCTGAGACCCTCCAGGGCGGCGAACGCCGCCACGATCCCCGGGCACTCGGTGTGGGGGAAGGTGTTCATCACCGCGGTGGCCTCGGTGATGCGCAGGTCCTCCAGGCCCACCCGGACCCGGAGCTCCATGTCGTGCACCGTGGAGATCGACGACGAACCGTCGGCCCACGGGCGGACGTCGCGCAGCCGGCCCACCACCACCAGGACCTCACCGCCGTCGAAGGCCTCGTACTCGATGGAGCGACGGTGGACGGGGACGTCACCGGGCACTGCCGTCGGCGAGGTCACCGGGGCGGGGGGAGGTCGACGATGTCGTACGACCACAGCTCGCTGTGGGCCCCGACCGGAGCCGGCTCGCCGCCCTCCACCCCTCCGGGGTGTGGGGTCGCCGTCCCGGCTCCACGGTGACCGTGGGCGAAGGCCGGCGAGGTCAGCCAGGCGTTGAAGCACAGTTCGTCCCGCCACCGGGTCAGGACCAGCCACACCTCCCGGTCGTCGGTGGGACGGAGGAGCTCGAAGCCCTCGAAGCCCTCGGCGTCGTCCACCGCACCGGCCCGGGCCACGAACCGGCGGGCCAGCTCGTCACCTGAACCCTGGCGCACGGTGATGGCGTTGATCTTGACCACGGTCATGGTCCGATCATGGCCCGCCACCGGGGCAACACCAAATCAGAGTGGACCAAATCAGGGTGGGGGACAGGCCCCGTCGGCGTCCCTACACGCACGTAATTACGGAGGTGTGATACCTTTGGATGCAGGTTGACCGTGAGGTTTGGCTTTACGGTGAACCTGTGATCGAGGTGGAGGGACGGCAGTGGCCAAGCGCGGTGTCGGAGCAAACAGCGTCGGTGCAAACAGCGTCGGAACAGTGGGCGTCGGAACAGTCAGCGTCGGTGCAGACAGATCCATGACCCCGGTTCCGGCGGATCAGGGCTTCCGGGGTTCCCAGGTGTGCACGCTGGTCGGCATCACCTACCGGCAACTGGACTACTGGGCCCGGACCGATCTCCTCCGCCCGTCGATCACCGACGCCACGGGAAGCGGCAGCCAACGTCGCTACTCCTACGGGGACGTCCTCGAGTTGAAGGTGATCAAGCGGCTGCTCGACGCCGGCCTCAAACTCCAGCAGGCCCGGCAGGCCGTCGAATGCCTGCGGGGCGACCTCGGCGCCGATCTGGCCTCGTCCCAGCTGGTGCTGGTGGACAACCGCTCGGTGTTGGCCCGGTCGAACGGGGACATCGTCGATCTCCTGGCCGGCGCCCAGGGGGTGTTCAACATCCTGCCGCTCTCCGGGGTGGTCTCCGAACTCGATGCCGCCATCGTGGCCATCGACGCCGCATCCGAACCGGCTCCCGCTTCCCGACCGGTGGAGCCGTTCGCCCCCTCGGAGCAGGCCGCGGAGGGTTGAGCGCACCAGCCGGAGTCGGCCCGGAGCCCCTGCCCACCATGCCCAGGTTCGCCCACGACTCCGAACACCGCTTCGCCCGCATCCTCGATTTCTACGGGGTCCAGTGGGAGTACGAACCGGTCGAGTTCGCGTTGGAATGGGGACAGAACGGCCAGCCCATCTCGGGTTTCCGACCGGACTTCTGGCTTCCCGAGCCGGGCCTCTTCGTCGAGTTGACCACCCTCAACCAGAAGCTGGTCACGAAGAAGAACGGGAAGGTCCGCCGACTGGGCCAGCTCTATCCGGACGTCAGGGTGACCCTCTTGTATCAACGGGACACCCTGGCCCTCCTGGCCAAGTACGGGCTGTCCGGCGAAGCCCGGTCGTCCGGCGCCATCGCCCGCACTGCCTGAGTCGCGGCACCGGTATCCTCTCGGCGTGGTCGATACCCCGACGGCACCCGGCGACCATCCCGACGGGGCGGACGCGGGTCACCTCCGCCACACCGCCCTGGGGGAGGAGCACCGCCGGCTGGGGGCCAAGCTGGTGTCCTTCGGAGGCTGGGAGATGCCGCTCTCCTACCCCGAGGGCACCCTGGCCGAGCATCGGGCCTGCCGGCACGACGCCGTGGTGTTCGACGTCAGCCACCTGGGCACGGTCCGGGTCGAGGGAGCGGACGCCTTCGGACACCTCCAGTCCGCCCTGTCCAACGACCTGCGCCGGATCGGGCCGGGCCGGGCCCAGTACACCCATCTGCTCGATGAGGACGACGGCTCGGTGGTGGACGACATCATCGTGTGGTGGGTCGACGACGAGATCTTCGACGTCATGCCCAACGCCTCCAACACGCTGAGGGTGGAGGGGGCCGTGGGCGGCACCGACACCACCGACTCCCGGTGCATCCTCGCCGTCCAGGGACCCCACGCCCGGGCCCGCCTGGCCCCGGTGGCACCCGAGGCCGCCTCCGTGCCCCGGTTCGGGGTGGTCCCCTTCGTCTGGGAGGGGGTGGCCTGTCTGGCCGCCGGCACCGGGTACACCGGCGAGGACGGGGTCGAGTGTGCCGTACCGGCCGACGCCGCCGCGGCCCTGTGGTCGGCGTTGCTGGCCACCGGTATCCAGCCGGCGGGGCTCGGTGCCCGCGACACCCTCCGGCTGGAGGCCGCCCTGCCCCTCCACGGTCACGAACTCGGTCCGGGGATCACCCCCCTGCAGGCCGGGCTGGGTTGGGTGGTCGGCTGGGACAAGGGGGAGTTCCGGGGCCGCCGGGCCCTCGCCGACGAGCGGGACCGGGGTGTCGCCCGCCGGCTGATCGGCCTCCGGACCTCCGGTCGCCAACCCCCGCGGGAGGGGTCCGAGGTGCTCCACCGGGGCGACCGGATCGGGACGGTGACCAGTGGGAACTTCTCGCCGATGCTGGGCCACGGCATCGCCCTGGCCCTGGTGGCCACGTCGGTGGACACCACCCCCGGCACCGAGCTCGAGATCCGCCAGAGGGGCCGCGTGGTGCCGGCCACAGTGGTGGCCACCCCGTTCACCCGGCCCGGGCAGTGGGCCACCGACCTCTGACACCACTGCCGGCCCGGGGTCCGCATTGGGCCTCGGGCGCGTTACTCAACTAGACACCAGTGGACACCCAGTGGAGGAGTGGCCGTGGGCACCTACATCCCGCACACCGAGGACGAGATCGACGCCATGCTGGCCTTCCTCGGGCTGACCTCGGTCGATCAGCTGTTCGATGTGGTGCCGGAGGTGGTGCGTCTGCAGCGCCGGCTGGAGTTGGCCGACGGGGCCGGTGAGCCCGACGTCCTGGCCACCATGGAGCGGTTCGCCGACCGCAACCGGGCCCGGTCCGACCGGCTGGTGTGCTTCGCCGGTGGTGGGGCCTACGACCACGAGATCCCCTCGGTGACCCGGGCCCTGGCCGGGCGGTCCGAGTTCGTGACCTCCTATACGCCCTACCAGCCCGAAGTGGCCCAGGGGGTCCTTCAGGCGGTGTTCGAGTACCAGACCATGGTGGCCCGGTTGACCGGGCTTCCGGTGGCCAACGCCTCGCTCTACGACGGGGGGAGTGCCGCCGTCGAGGCTGTCAACCTGGGCGTGGCGGCATCGGGCCGCGACTCGGTCTGGGTGTCGGCCGGGGTCCATCCGCACTGGCGTCAGATGGTGGCCACCGCGGCAACCGGCACCGGTCACCGGCTGTCCACCCTGCCTCTGGACGGCGGCCTGACCCGTTTCGAACGGACCGGGCGCGAGGACACCGATCCGCCCGGGGTGGTGATGGTGGCCTATCCGAACTACCTGGGCTGCCTCGAGGATCTGGCCGCGGCCCGGGCCCTGTGCGACCGTACCGGGGCGCTGCTGGTGGTCGGGGTGGATCCGGTGGCGGCCGGGCTGCTCCGGTCGGCGGGCGAGTGGGGCGCCGACGTGGTGGTGGGGGAGGGTCAGGTGTTCGGGACCACCCTGGGGTTCGGCGGCCCCTACCTCGGACTGTTCGCGTGTTCGGCGTCCCTGGTGCGACGGCTTCCGGGCCGGCTGGTCGGAGAGACCGTGGACGTCGAGGGCCGGACGGCCTACGTGACCACCCTGCGGGCCCGCGAACAGGACATCCGGCGGGAGAAGGCCACCTCCAACGTCTGCACCAACCAGACCCTGATGGCCGTCACGGCGGCGGTCCAGCTCGGATGGCTGGGGACCGGGGGCCTGGTGGAGCTGGCCCGACGGTGTGCCCAGGCCACCCACTACACCCGGGACGCGCTGCTGGCGCTGGACGGGGTCGAACCGTTCACCGACGCCCCGGTCCTGCGGGAGTTCGCCATCCGCCTGCCGGTGCCGGCCGCCCTGGTGGTCGAGCGCATGGCCGACGCCGGCTTCCTGGCCGGCCTGGCCCTGGGCGACGGGTTCGACGGCGGGGAGAACGCCCTGCTGATCGCCGTCACCGAACGCCGGACCCGCGACGAGATCGACGCCTACGTCACGGCCCTGGGCAAGGCGGTGGCGTGATGGGGGAGGGCGTGACCACCGACCGGACCGTGCCGGCGCCGGGTGCCCCCGGCGCCCCCGGGGGCCGGGCCACCAGTGCACCCCTGCTGGGCCGGGACACCGAGCCGACGCTCTTCGAGCTGTCGCATCCGGGCCGACGGGCATGGTCGTTCCGCACCACCGGGGTGCCCGAGCTGCCGGTGGAGGAGCTGGTCCCGGCCGGCCACCTCCGCACCGGGCCGGTCCCTCTGGCCGAGGTGTCCGAACGGGACCTGGTGGCCCATTTCACCCGGCTGTCGCACCGCCAGTTCTCCGTCGACCTCGGCGCCTACCCGCTCGGATCGTGCACCATGAAGTACAACCCCAAGGTATGCGACACGGTGGCGTCGCTGCCCGGGCTGGCCGGCGTCCACCCCGGGGCCCCGGCCGCGCTGACCCAGGGCTGGCTGGCCCTGCTGGTCGAGCTGGAGGAGATCCTCTGTGAGATCACCGGCATGGCCGCCGCCACCCTCCAGCCGGCCGCCGGGGCCGCCGGCGAGCTCACCGGCCTGCTGCTGATGCGGGCCTGGCACCAGGCCCAGGGCTCGGTGCGCACCAAGGTCATCATCCCCGACTCCGCCCACGGGACCAACCCGGCCTCGGTGACCCTGGGCGGGTACGAGGTGGTGACGGTGCCGAGCGACGAGCGGGGCTGTGTGGACATGGCCGCCCTGGCCACGGTCCTCGACGAGGACGTGGCCGGCATCATGTTGACCAATCCCAACACCCTGGGACTGTTCGAAGAGGACATCGCCGCCATCGCCGCCGCCGTCCACGGGGTGGGCGGGCTCCTCTACTACGACGGCGCCAATCTGAACGCCATCCTGGGGGTGGTCCGTCCCGGCGACATGGGATTCGACATCGTCCACATGAACCTCCACAAGACCTTTGCCACCCCCCACGGGGGAGGGGGCCCCGGGGCCGGCCCGGTGGCGGTGTCCGAGAGGCTGGTGCCCTTCCTGCCCGGCCCGAGGGCGGTCCGGGTGGAGTCGGACGACGCCGCCCCGGTGTACGGATGGAGCACGCCGTCGCAGTCCATCGGACGGATGCACACCTGGCACGGGAACGCCCTGGTGCTGGCCCGGGCCCTGACCTACATCCTCATCAACGGGGGAGACGGCCTCCGCCACATCGCCGAAACGGCCGTCCTCAACGCCAACTGGATCCGCCGGCGCCTCACCGGCACCTACGACGTCCCCTTCAACCGGCCCTGCATGCACGAGGTCGTCCTGTCGGTCCGGTCGCTCAAGCAGGCCCACGGGGTCCGGGCCCTCGACGTGGCCAAGCGCCTCCTCGAGGAGGGCTTCCATTCGCCCACGGTGTACTTCCCGCTCATCGTGGACGAAGCCCTGATGATCGAGCCCACCGAGACGGAGAGCCCCCAGACCCTCGAAGCCCTGGCCCAGGCCCTCGAACGCATCGCGGCCGAGGCCGTCGACCGGACCGACGGGTGGATGGCGGAGTTCCCCCACCACACCCCGGTCAGGAGAGTGGACGAGGCCCGTGCGGCCCGGACGCTCATCCCGACCTTCGACGCCCGGCCCTGACCCCCGGGGCGTCGCCATGGACGGTGTCTTCACCACCCGGTTCGTCGGTCCCTACCTCCGGTTCCACCGCTACATCTACGAGAGATCCGACGGGAGGATCGGGAAGCACTCCAACCGGGTGCCGGCCCTGCTGCTCACCACCACCGGCCGCCGCACCCACCTGCCCCGCACCCACGGCCTCACCTACACCACCGACCGGGGCGACCTCATCGTGGTGGCCTCCAACGGGGGCAGCGACCGACCCCCGGCGTGGTTGTTGAACCTCCAGGCCGATCCGGTGGTCCGGGTCCGGGTGGGCCGGACGGTCATGTCGGCCACGGCCCGGGTGGCCGACCCCGCCGAGCGGGCCCAGCTCTGGCCGCTGGTCAACCGCACCAACCGTGGACTGTCCCGGGTGCTCCACCGCGGGGTCACCGGCCGCTACGACGTCTACCAGCGCCACACC
>Ga0182012_10001417_pt1 | contig 26307 bp, 22 predicted proteins | sample 612S2SmetaG_FD_120486 | JGI IMG/M metagenome (GOLD analysis project Ga0182012, IMG submission 120486) | Permafrost microbial communities from Stordalen Mire, Sweden - 612S2S metaG | ecosystem: Environmental > Terrestrial > Soil > Wetlands > Permafrost | place: Sweden: Stordalen | collected...
CCCGCTCGTTCCGAAGCAGCCGCTGACCTGGCAGGACCCCATTCCCGCCGTGGATCACCCGCTGATCACCGAGACGGACATGTCGGCGCTGAAGGTCAGGGTGCTCGCGTCCGGCCTGTCCGTATCCGAGCTGGTCTCAGCCGCATGGGCGTCGGCGTCGACATTCCGGGGCTCCGACAAGCGGGGAGGCGCCAACGGTGCGCGCGTGCGGCTCGCCCCGCAGCGCGCCTGGGACGTGAACCAACCCCCCGAACTTGCCCGAGTCCTGACGACGCTCGAACGGATCCAACAAGAATTCAACAGCTCGGCTTCCGGTGGGAAAAAAGTGTCCTTGGCGGATCTGATCGTTCTCGGCGGGGCCGCGGCGATCGAGAACGCCGCCAGGGCCGCACATCACGACGTGAAAGTTCCGTTCAACCCCGGACGCATGGACGCCTCGCAAGCACAAACCGACCCCGATGCCTTTGCACCGCTCGAACCCACCGCGGACGGGTTTCGCAACTATCTGCGCGGGACGCAACGGCTGTCCGCCGAAGAGCTGTTGATCGACCGGGCGCAATTGCTGACGTTGACCGCTCCTGAGATGACCGTGCTCATAGGCGGCCTGCGCGTGCTGGGTGCCAATAGCGGGAAATCCGCGCACGGCGTCTTCACGCTGCGGCCGGGGACCCTGACCAACGATTTCTTCGTCAACCTGCTCGACGTGAGCACGCATTGGCAGCCATCGGCAGGATCTGCCGGCGTGTATCAGGGCCGCGACGGCCAGACCAAGGAGGTCAAGTGGACCGCGACCCGGGTCGACCTGATTTTCGGTTCACACTCGCAGCTGCGCGCGATTGCGGAGGTTTATGCGTGCGCGGACTCCCAGGAGAAGTTCGTGAAAGACTTCGTCGCGGCCTGGACAAAGGTGATGGATCTCGATCGATTCGACCTCGCGTGACCCCTGACCCTACGCGGGGAACGGCACCCGCGCGTTCGCCGTGTAGTCGTCCAATTTGCAGATCCGCACACAACGCAGATAGTGGGCGGCCGTGCAGCGCGTGCGCTTGCCGCCGCCAACCATCACCAATACTGATTTATCGCAGAATTGTGCGCAGCCGGCTGCATTAGTGTTGGCCGGCGGCCGGCAATCACGGGCCGGCGCGCCCGAACCAACCACCCTCGAGCCATCGTGTGGGACCAACCGGCTAGAATCGCCTACCATGAACAAACTTTCCCCCGCCGAACTCAAATCCGCAAATGCCCGTCATCTTCTGCATCCGATGGGACACTCCGGCTCGGCCCGAGATACGCCGCCGGACATCATCGCGCGCGGCGATGGAAGCTGGGTCTGGGACGTGGACGGCCACCGCCTGGTCGATGGCGTCGGCGGGCTGTGGTGCGCGAATTTGGGCTTCGGCCGCAGGGAAATCCGCGATGCCATCGTGGCCCAGCTGGACGAATTGCCGTTCTACAACACCTTCCGCGGCGCGACCCACCCGCGCGCCATCGAGCTGTCGCAGCGGCTTTCCAGGCTGATGGCGGCAGACGGCGTCGGCACATTTCACTTCAGCTCGGGCGGATCCGATGCCGTCGAGGGCGCATTGAAGCTCGCCCGCCAATATTGGAAGCTGCGCGGCCAGGCCGATCGCACCAAGTACATCTCCCTGCGGCAGGGCTATCATGGCACGCACTTCGGCGGCGCGAGCATCAACGGCAATACGGGATTTCGCCGAGCCTACGAACCTCTGCTGCCGGGATGCTTCCATGTCGACACGCCGTGGCTCTACCACAATCCGTACACCCAAAATCCCGAGAGATTGGGCGAAATCTGCGCTGAGCTGCTGGACCGGGAGATCGTCTTTCAGGGTCCGGACACCGTCGCCGCGTTCATCGCCGAGCCGGTACAGGGAGCCGGCGGTTTGATCGTGCCGCCGGCCAATTACTGGCCGCTGGTGCGCCAAGTCTGCGATAAACACGGCGTGCTGCTGATCGCCGATGAAGTCGTTACGGGATTCGGCCGCACCGGTCACTGGTTCGGCACGCGGCTATGGGGAGTGAAGGCCGACATGTGGTGCCTCGCCAAGGGCATCTCCTCGGGCTATATTCCGCTCGGCGCGACCGCCCTATCGGCCAAGTTGCTGGAGATATTCGACTCCAGCGACCCGGTGCTCGGCACGATCAACCATGGCTACACCTACGGCGCCCATCCGGTCGCGGCGGCCGCGGCACTCGCGACGCTGGAAATTCTCGAGCGCGAGAACATTCCGGCGCGCGCAGCACGCGAAGGCGGGTATTTCCTGGCACGGCTGCATGCCCTGCAGAAGCGCTTCCGCCTGGTCGGCGACGTGCGGGGCGTGGGTCTGATGGCCGGTATCGAATTGGTCGCCGACAAGGCGAAACGCACACCGTTCCCGCGCGGCGCTCCGGAGCTCGCGCGCGTGCATCGGGAAGCCTACCAGCGCGGCGCGATGATCCGGCTGTCGGGCGCCACCATCATCCTGTCGCCCGCGCTGACCATCGAGCGCTCGCAGATCGACCTGCTGTGCGATGCGATTGAGGGCGCGTTGGCCGCGGTGGAGGGTTGAGAGCCACGTGGGCGGCACGCCCTCCCCTGCGACATTCGAGTTCTACGTTCCACCGGCATCTGCCTCCTGAATGGACATGCTTGCCGAACGCGCCGCATCTCCCCGCGCCGTGTGACATTCCACGGCGACCGCCGCACCCTCGATGCGCCACTGCCCTTTCACGCTCAGTATGTTTCCTGCATCGGAATAGGACGCCGTCCAATTGAACGGCGACATGCCCTTGGCAATGAGCGCCGCCTCGGACTCATCCTTGCACCAGTCACGCAACTCACTGGCCGTGTTGATCGGCCGATCCGGTGCATGAGCCGCCCAGGCGGCGGATGACAGCGACAACGCGACGCTGATCGCCGCCCCAATCGCCGCATGAATCATGGTCAATCGAGTTTTCATAGCCCCTCTCCTTATTTGCCGCCGCCGCGCATCCCGTGATTGCTCAATCAGGACGACCGATGGACCGCCTCACCGGACTCGCCGGATTGGTATGCGCGCGCCTTTGCGCAAGGCGAACACCGATGTCAGCTGCTCGCTGCTGACATCCTCCAAGGTGTGGCGATCCAGCGTGGCCATGAAGTTGCGGCGGGCATCGTTCAAAATCGACTTGAGCGTGCAGGCCGGCAGCAGCAGGCAGTCTTGGTGCCGCTCATTGAAGCACTCGACGATGTCGAATCGCTCCTCCATGTTGCGCACCACCTCGCCCAGGTTGATCAGCCGCGGCGGGCGCGCCAGGCGCAGCCCGCCGCCCTTGCCACGAATCGTCTCCACATAACCGCAGGAAGCCAGTCGATTGACCACCTTCATGAGGTGGTTGACCGAAATACCGTAAGCCGCGGAAATTTGCGCGATCGTGCACACCCTTCCGGGGTGCGCACCCAGATACACCAGCGTGCGCAGCGAATAATCCGTGAATTGCGTCAGTTGCATGATGTCTTTTCGGCCAGAGAACGGTTGTCGTCTCGTTTCCCGGAACCTCATCTTTGCACAATCGCATCGTTTTCGGATCTTCGGATGAGGACTGCTCACTGCGGACACTACGTAGTGACGGCCAGTTTCTGCTTCAATAACATGCATTCACGGTGCATGTTTCAATGATTCTAGCAGGCACCCCGCCCGAGCAGGCAACCGGACGCATCCCATGCCCCCCTTGGGGCTCAGGAGAGGCGAATTTCAACCACCTAGGAGGCAATACCATGGGACTTTATGAAGAAATCGGCGGCGCTCCCGCCGTCGACGCTGCGGTGGAGATTTTTTACCAAAAAGTTCTCAAGGACCCGCGCATCAGCCGCTTCTTCACGGGCGTCGATATGGCCAAGCAAGCGGCCAAGCAGAAGGCGTTTCTGACGCTGGCTTTTGGCGGACCGAATAAATACACCGGCCTGGACATGCGCAAAGGTCACGCGCACCTGGTCAAACGGGGCCTCGACGACTCCCACTTCGACGCGGTCCTGGAGGACCTGGGCGCCACGTTGAAGGAACTGAAGGTGCCCGACAACCTCATTGCGCAGGCCGCTGCCATCGCGGAAACCACACGCAACGACGTTCTCGGCAGGTAAAAAGTCACGCGCATGGCGCGCGTGTTCCTTTAAGGCCGGGGCCGTGGGCTCACGCCGGTGCGCTAATTGACGGCTCGCCTCGCGCGGGATTCGAGCCCGTGGCCTTCGAACGCGAGGGAGTGAATACCGACGACCCTACCGTCCTTGAGGTCCGGAATCAGATGCAGATCGCTGTAGCGTGGTCCGCTGTCGTCGTACGCAACCTCGTCACGCACCGTCGCCTGTCCGGCCAACGCGCTCTCGATATCATTCGCTACTCTGCGGTATCGAGCTTCGCCAAGAACGGCCCGGATATGATGGCCGAGCGTGTGATAGCGCAGCATGCTGGATTCGGCCTGAGCCGCGATATTCGCAAAGCAGCTGATCAGATCGCGATTGTAGGAGATAATTCGTACCGGCACGGCATTCAAGATCGCTTCCCAATTTGAATGGGCGCGGCGCAGATCGGTCGCCAGTTGTTCGCGCTCGGTGATGTCGGACCCCAGCGCGTACACTCCCGTCACCGTCCCGCCGCCATCGCGGTCCGGCAGGTAGCTCAGCTCATAGTGACGAGTCACCCCGCTCCGCTCAACATCCATTTGTACGGCTGCGGCGTCACCGGACAACGCACTTTGCCGGCTGGGGTACGACGCCTTATACAAGTCTTCGCCAAGGAACGACAGGGCCGATGCGCCGATCGGATCGTCCTGGCAAGCGACCAGAGATCGAAAAACCGAATTGGCGAATTGCACCTTGCCTCTGAGGTCGAAGTGGGCAATCGCGAAGGGTATGTTGTTGGAAATGGTGACTAGCCGGTGCTCGAGTGCCCGAGTCTTCTCCTTCTCCGCGTCCGTGTGTCGCCGATACAGTGCGACCTCGATGGTGCTGCGCAATTCGGCTAATTTCACCGGCTTCAACAGATATCCATCCGGTTCGGCCAGTTTTGCGCGGTCGATCATTGAATCGTCCGCATGGGAGGTCAAGAACACCACGATGACGGGGTCCTTCTTTTTTAGCATCGTGGCGGTCCGAATCCCGTCTTCCGGGCCCTTGATCCGGATATCCATCAACACCACATCGGGCCAACGCTCCTCGGCACAGGCGACCGCTTCCTCGCCGGATGCGGCAATCGCGAACGCGTCGTACCCCATTTCGCTCAGCGCCTGTTGTAGGTCACTTGCCACAACGCGTTCGTCTTCGACTATCAGAATTCCTGCGGATGCTACCGTGCTCATGGCGATTCCTCATTGAACCGGGCTGCGATCGGCCGGCACAATATGCCGCTCAGCGGTCAAGCACGACCATGGGACTTCGCGCCTCTTCCTGGGAGGTACGTACCGAAGACCGATAAGCCGCCGCGCTGCCACGCTGCGCGAGGTCACGCTTGAGCGCCCTTTGGTGTCCTGGACGCAAGAAAGTGTACGCCCGTCAGGCTGTTTCTTGCAGTTCAATTGCGTTAGGCAAATGTCCTACAAAACGCGCCGAGCCCTCGAATCTGCCGCTCAACAATCGGCCGACTCGAGTCCGCTGGAGCACCGCGCAAGGACAGTGAACATTCAATTGCGCGCCGGACCGGAAGCTATTTCCCGGGCTTGCGCGATGAGCGGGTGCGTGGGATCGAGATTTGCCACGAGATGGTTCAACGCCTCTTGCGCGGTTGCGGCGGCAACCCTGCGACCCGATCCTGATTCGGCACGTGCGCGCAACACCAGCGCCTCGCCCACCCACGCGGATGAATTGGGATCGACCGCGCTGATCCGCGCCAGCTCGAGCGCCGCTTGCGCGTGCTGTTCCGCCTCGGTATAACGCTGCTCCGCTATCAATGCCGAACTTCGCAGCGCCTCCAGCTCGCGTGCATCAGGATTCGTCTTCTGCCGGCGCGACGCGATTATCGCCGCGGCCCGCTCGAGCGATTTTAAAGCGTCCTCCGGACGATTGCGGGCGATGTCGAGCCGGGCGCTCACCAACAGCAATCGAACCACCTCCACCCCCTGCTCGTGCGCTGCGAGCCGGTGCGCTTCATCGGGCAGTAGCTCCGTCCAGCGGACCTCTGCGGTGGCGAGGTCCGCTCGCGCCAGGGCAGCCATGACGGCCGACGCTCGCAACAGCGACGCCTGATATGTGACGCCTCCCTGCTCGGCCTTGCGCGCCGCCTCGAGGATCGCAGGCTCCGCCAGTTGGGACTCGCCCCTGTCGAGCTGCGACAATGCCCAGCAACTCTCGCTGCTGGCGCCCATATCGGCGTAGCCCGCATCGTGTCGCACTTTGGCGGTACCGGCATCAATGTATCCAACCGCCCTACTCGGTTGTCCCCCATTGCGCAGGGCGACGCACACCCCGTTGACATAGGCGAGATAGGCACCGGTGTCCGCACGTCCCATCTCGCTTCCCAGTGAGACGTTGCGATTTCCGACCTCCCATGCCTCGCGGTATTGCCCTGCGATCAACAGCGCGCGCGCGAGATCGTTCGATGTGGCGAGATAGCGAGAAGATCCATGCATTCCTGCTCGATCGAGGTCCGCAACGGTCATACGCAGGCGGTCGATGGCGCGCCCGAAGTCGCCCTCCGCCTGCAGGACGAAGGCTTCAGCGGTGGCACACTCCGCCTCGATACCCGGAGGCAGCGGATCGAGCCGCCGCATTTGCGCAATACCCTTCGCAAGCTGATCGCGCGCTGCCGTGAAGTCGCGAGCGATGGCGAGATCCTCCGTACGAATGCAGGCCAGCTGCCCCAGAATATCCGCATCATCGAAGCGATGCCCGATGGTCTCGGCCTCGACGGCAACTGCGGCGGCGGTGCGAAAATCACCGATATCGATGTAACGCCCTGATACGTCGATCAGGAGGCGTGCGGCCAACAGCGGGTCGCTGCGGAATCGAGCTGCGAGAAATTGGCGCGCCCGATCGAGCCGCTGGCTTTCCGCGTTGGGGGAAAGCCTGCTCAGCTTGTCGTCCAATATATATTGAGTGAGATCGGCTTGTGCATTCGCCCGCTTCGCCTCATTGAGCGCGCGGTCGCGCTGCGCACGCGCGGCCTGCATCTGGCTGAGCGCGAATACGCTCGTCGCGATGAGACCCATGGCGACCATCAGGCCCGAAACGACGCCGCCTCGGTTGCGGCGCACGAATTTCTTGACCCGATAGGGCACCGTGTCGGGTCTGGCGGTGATCGGCTCGTGCGATAGGAAGCGTCGCAGATCCTCCGCGAATGCCGCGACGGATACGTAACGCTCCGCGGCGTCCTTCTTGAGGGCCTTGCCGAGGATGGTGTCGAGGTCGCCTTCGAGAGCTCGGCGTCGCGAGATAGGTCCGGTTGCAGCCATCGAGGGACGGGGCGCCTCCTCCTTGACGACGGCCTGGATCAACTCGGGTGTCGATTGCGCACCGTCGCCCAGTGGGTGCACACCGGTCAGGAGCACGTAAAGCACGAGGCCGAGCGCGTAGACGTCGGTTGCCGTCGTAACGGGCCGGCCCAGCAGCTGCTCCGGCGCGGCATACTGAGGCGTCAACGCTTGGGAGCTCGTTTGGCTTAAGGCCGCGTCGCCGTCCGGGCTGAGAAACTTCGCGATGCCGAAATCGAGCAGCTTAACGGTCCCTTCCCGGGTGACCAGGACATTCGCCGGCTTCAAGTCGCGATGAATGATCAGATGGCTGTGGGCGTGGCCCACTGCAGCGAGCACGCCCTGGAACAACGCGACCCGCGCCTCGACGCCGAGTTCAAGGCGATCGCAGTAAGCGTCGATGGGCTCACCCTCGACGTACTCGAGCACGAGGTAGGGCTGTACCTCGTCGAGGACCCCGGCGTCGATGAGGCGCGCGATATTCGGATGATCCAGCCGGCCGAGCATTCGACCCTCGCTGCGGAATCGCTCTTCTCGGTCCCGGCCGAGCCAATAGGCGTGGACGAACTTGATCGCGACCGTGCCCTCGAATCGTCCGTCAGCCCGGCGGGCCCGCCACACGCTGCCCATGCCGCCCCGACCAATCGCAGAATCGATGACGTAGGGTCCGACGTGGCGTCCTATGAGGGTCGCGCTGGCGCTCGCTGCACTCGGAAACGGAGAGTCGGACAGGAATTCGCGATAGTCCTTGCGGCCTCGCACCGCCAGCGCGTTCTCAATCTCCGCGGCGATATCAGGGTGTGTACACGCAAGCTTCGCGAGCCACGGGGCACGCTCGCCCTCCGGAAGCTCGATAGCCCGGCCGAGATTATCGCTGAACAAGCGCCATTGCTCCTCCGACCGGTTCGGCATCGAGCTCCCCTGATGATCCTATCGCCTATCGTTTAAATCGGAATCTCGGCGCGGTATAGGTCACTCTGCGCCGCGGCGCTAAGTCTCGCCCAATTCCTTGAAGAGAATCAGGCGAGCCTTCTCCCAGTCGCGCATGACGGTACGCAGCGAGCTTCCCCGCTGCGAGGCAATCTCTTCGAAGGTGAAACCGCAGAAGTATTTGAGGTCGACCACCTCGGCGAGGCGCGGCTCGCGCAAGGAGAGCTCGTCGAGCGCATCCGACAACCGCGCCAGATCGATTGAACTCTCATCGGATCCCTCGATCTCCGTGGGCAGTTGCGTGATGTGGTACGCGCCCCCGCGCTTGAGCGCCCTTCGCTCGCGCACGAGATCGATGATGAGGCCACGCATCACTCGCCCGGCATAGGCCAGGAATCTCTCCCGATCGGGGAAATGCGCCTCCCGACCCGACATTCCGATATACGCCTCATGCAGCAGCGTCGTCGGACTGACGAATGCGGAGTCGTTGCGGCGTAGTTGTTTCTCGGCGAGTCGCCGCAGTTCGGTGTAGAACGAGGCGAACAACTCCCGATTCTTGGTGAAATCCGTCGCGTCGGGCAACTGCCCCGCGGCTATCGGTGGCCCAAACCCCATGCAACGGCTCCGAGACGAGAGCCTAAGCATGCCGAATCGAGAGCGCCGCGGCAACCTGCCGCCATAAATCGCGTGGGGCGCCGCAGCACCACACCCCTACTGTTTTTCTCATGTCATGTTTGGGCCCCGTATTCCGATCTACCACACAGGCAACTCGCGATTTAAGGGGTCAACAATATGTATAACCGGACTTTTCACGCTCAGCAGCCGAAGGCGCTGGTTCAGCCGGCTTCACCCATCGCATGCTCGGCGATTTTCGCGCTCGCAATCGCGGCAACCGCACTCTGCGGCGATGCTCGTGCCGATCTACCCGGCACCGGGCCGCCGGAGATGCAGCTCTTCTTCGATCCCACCGGCATCATCGGAACCTTGAACGTCGACGGACCGGTCAACCAGCAGGGGGCGTTCTTTCAACCTCTGGGAACGAACGGGCGCACGTGCGCAACCTGCCATGTCGCCAGTCAGGCAATGAGCCTGAGCGCCAACGGAGTCCAACTTCGATTTGCGCAAACCCGGGGACAGGACCCCCTGTTTGCTGCGGTGGACGGTGCCAACTGTCCGAACGCTCGTAGCGGCAATGCCGCGGACCATAGTTTGCTCCTGAGCCATGGCCTCATCCGCATTTTCCTTCCGCTGCCCGCGAATGCGCAATTCAGCGTGTCGGTCGTCCACGACCCCTATGGATGCGCGCTGGTGCCGGGTGCCGATGGCGCACAACCCGTCATCTCCGTGTACCGGCGGCCGCTGCCGAGCACCAATCTCAATTTCTTGAGCGCCATCATGTTCGACGGCCGCGAGACGCACCTGCCGCTCAACAACGGGTCGACCTTCCTCGCAAACCTGAACTCGGATCTCACCCAGCAGGCACTTGATGCGATCACCATTCACGCGCAGGCCTCTCAGCCTCCGACGGCGAGCCAGCTCGCGGACATCGTCGGGTTCGAGCTCGGCTTGTTCAGCGCACAATCCTATGACGCGGGTGCTGGGCTGCTCAGTGCACGCGGCGCGAACGGAGGGCCGGTCAATCTGTCCCGCCAGCCGTATTACCCGGGGATCAACGACTCGTTGGGCGCGGATCCTACCGGCGCGGCGTTTAACGCGGCATCCATGACCTTGTTCGCTGCGTGGTCGCAGCCGAGCGATGACGACGGATATGGCTCGTACCAGGACGGGCGACGACGCCAGGTTGCAGCCGGCGCTGCGCTGTTCAACAGCGCACCCGTACAGATCTCCAACGTCCGGGGCTTGAACGACAACGCCGCGCTCGGCTCGCCCACTACGTTTGCGGGGACCTGCACCACGTGCCACGATGCGCCGAATGTCGGCAACCATTCATTTCCGCTGGCGCTCGATATCGGGACCGGACACTCGGCCCTGCCGAGCGTCGAGCCGGATCCGAACATCGCAGCCGGGCTTGCAGAGCTGTCCCTACCCGATCTGCCGGTTTATCTCATCAGCGGCTGCCCGAATCCGTTCAATCCGGGACAACCGGAATCGTTCTACACGACCGATCCGGGCAAGGCGCTCATCTCCGGGCTGTGCAGCGACTTCAACCGCGGCAAAGGCCCGATTCTGCGTGGGCTTGCGGCCCGCGCCCCTTATTTCCATAACGGCGCCGCCGCGAACTTGAACGAGCTCGTGAATTTTTACAATCAGCGCTTCCAGATGAATTTGACGGAAGAGCAAAAAGAGGATCTGGTGGCGTTCCTCAATTCGCTGTGAGAACAATCGACCGGGCCTGCCGGGGTGGCGAAGCACGAAGACCTGAACCGCTCAAGGCGGCGCCAACCCACGGGCCACAAACGGTTGCTCTGCCGACTAGGACAACGAGTCGACAAGCCTGTTGATACAGGCGCCACCGACGACCAGCCACGCGAATAGGGCGAACGCGGCCAACAGCGGCCTGATACCCGCCCGCCGCAGCGCGGCGAACCTCGTACCGAGACCGAGGGACGCCATGGCGGTTGCCAACAGTGCGGTATCGATGACATTCAACGCCGCCACCCACCGTTCGTCCAGCAGTCGGAGCGAGTTGAAGGCCACCACCCCGATGAACGCGAGGGCGAACCACGGGATGGCGATCGACGGCTTGCGGTTCTGCGCCGGCATTCTGGCTGGCATTCTGGCTGAGTGCTCGCCGGCGCCCCGGATCGGGCGCCGCGAAATCCACGCCGATACACCGATCAGGAAAGGCGCCAACATCATGACGCGGACCATCTTCGCAATCACCGCCGAGTCGGTCGACTCCGATCCTATCGATCGTGCGGCGGCGATCACTTGCGCCACTTCGTGGACAGTCGACCCCACGTAGATCCCGAAACGCGATTGATCGTTGGGCAAAAAATGCAGGATCGCGTTGATCTCATAGAGCGCCGGATAAAGGAAGACGCCGACCGTGCCAAACAGCACGACAGTCGCGACGGCTACCGTGACCTGGTCGGGCCGCCCTTCAACGATGGGCTCGGTGGCAAGAACCGCTGCAGCACCGCAGATGGAACTACCGGCGCCGATCAGTATCGCCGTTCCGCGTTCGAGACCGAGCCATCGCCCGATGACGCAGGCGATCATGAACGTCGACAGCACCACGAGACAATCGATGGCAACTCCCGACATGCCGACACGCGCCACATCCTGCAGCGTGAGCCGCAGGCCGTAAAGGATCACCCCGGTCCGCAACAGTGTCCGTTTTGAGAAATCGATGCCCGTCACGGATGCATTGCCAAGGCGCCCGCCGGCGGTGTTCCCCACCACGATGCCGAACGCGATGGCGAGCGTCAACGCGCTGAGTCCGTGTTCCTGTGCCCAAGCGACCTGCGCAACCGCAGTTCCCAGCAACGCAAGCAATCCGCTGAGCGCGAGCCCGGGAACGATTGCGGCCATCTCATGGCGGTCGACGGCCGGCAAATGCAGGCGGGTGGAATCGATGTTTGGATCAGGAACCGTCATAACGCAGGCCAACAGTGACGCCGATAGGTAACGATAGGCGCCAGGCAATAACCAGGGAAATCGTTTATATTGGTAACTATCAGCGATTGGATCGCTATACGCGGTGAATCTGCATGAATGTGTTGCGACTAACCTTGCGCCAGCTGCAAATCTTCGCCGCCGTGGCGGCCACCGGAAGCACCACCGCTGCCGGCATGGAAATCGCGCTGTCGCAGTCGGCGACCAGTAACGCGGTCAGGGAGCTTGAGCGCCTGCTGTCGCTTCGGCTGTTCGACCGGGTCGGCAAGCGGCTGCTGCTCAACGACAATGGGCGAACTCTGCTGCCGCGCGCCCGCGTGCTGCTCGACGGCGCAGCCGACATCGAGCGGGGCATCCGCAGCGGCGCCAACTCCCTCGAGAGACTGCGTATCGGCGCCAGTACGACGCTGGGAAGTTACCTGTTGCCCCGCTTGCTGAAGTCCTTTTTTGGATCGAGCGCCTCTCGTGCCGGCGAGACGTGGAACTCGAAGATTGTCATCGGCAACACCGCCTCGATTTGCCAGGCTGTGGCCGGTTTCGAGCTCGACGTGGGCCTTATCGAGGGACCCTGCCACCAATCCTCGCTGCAGGTCCACCCTTGGCTTCATGACCAGCTGGTCATTGTCGCCTCCCCGCACGCGTCGCTGCATGAGTCGGCGCGTCGCAAGGCCCGTGCGAGGCTACCTCTGAAGGTTCTGCGCGATCTGGTCTGGTTGCTCCGCGAGCCTGGCTCAGGGACGAGGGAGGCGACGGATCAGCTGCTTCTTCCGCAGCTGCGAGCCTTTCCGAGGAGTATTGAGTTTGCAAGCTCAGAGGCCATCAAGCATGCGTCCGCGGAGGGACTCGGTATCGCCTGCCTGTCACGCTGGGTTGTCGACGATCTGATCGCTGCCGGGCGCCTGCGCGAGGTTGCGACGACCCTACGCGGGCTCTCGCGCCGGTGCTATTGGGTGGTGCACCGCGACAAGCAGCCGACGGTGGCGCTGGATCGATTCATCGAATGCCTGAATGCGATCACCGGCGCGTGAGCGAACCGAATCCGGCGGCGGTTGGGCGCAGGGGCGGACGCACACCAGGCGCGGTCCCGTCGGTCTAAGATGCAATTCAATGGTGAGCCTCCAGCGTCGGTGAGCCTCCGGCGTCGATAACACAGGTGCCCGTGCATATGTACCGCAAGCGCAGTGAGCGAAGGCCTGGCACGCGAGCAGTTCGCGTGCGCAACGCTTACCTTGCGCTTATGATCCTGGAGCCGAAACTATAAAATTGCAAAAAGCCTGGTATTTATGGTGCCGCAACCCGGATTCGAACTGGGGACCCACGCATTACGAATGCGTTGCTCTACCAACTGAGCTATTGCGGCATTTAATCGAAATCGCCTGGATTTCCAGGGTCTCCGCCGTCTTGGACTATATACCGCGCCGCCGCAAATGTGCCGATTTGCGCCGTTTTTCGACTTGCTCGGTACAAAAACGGGCACAGCGCCCGATAGCCCACCGCCCAGCGTCAACGGGGGCGGATTATACAGATCGTAGGTCGCACGGATAAGCCCCCATGGCTGGCGATCTTGCGATCCTCTGTCCCCCGCCGAGCCTTGGCTGTTACGGCAATTTCCTCGACATTCGGAGGGACGCGCCGCGCTTCTTGCATCACCGCGAATTGTCGTAGACCGGCACCTATTTGCCCGATTTGACTCCCCAACATCACCCAAGCCGACGGTTCTCGAAGGGGAACGGCACGTCTGGAATCGCTTTGCCGAGAAACCCACATAACTTCGTCCAGCCGTCTCCATCAAAGACATTGAATTCTATAAATCTCTGCTGTCGCTCGCCGTCGAAGAATTGACGGACTCTTTTGTCATAGCTGTTGTAGGCATCAGCGGCACTTGCGTGTCTTAGGAACAGCTGGTAGTGAATTTCCCGGAAATAGCTGCCGTAACTGAACTCCATCCCGCTGGCGAATGCGTGCTTGATCTGCTCGAATCCGGCCAAACCATGCACCCTTTGCCAGTGGGCTTCGAAAGAGTTGCGCCAACTGTCGATAGGCCGTGTGGTGTAAATGAATTTGGCGTTTGGATACGTGTGAAATTGCTTTTCAAAAAAAGTACAGATTGGAATGTCCGTAAAGGCGTCGAATAAATGTAAATCGCCCTCTGATATCAACTCGCCCGTCAGCGGATTGTTCCAATGTAGTGTCCGCAAACCCAGCGTTTCGAGCGCCGTGGCCAAAGTTAACGTACCAGTTCTTGACAGACCTATACCAAAGACTTTCGGCCCTTGGAAATCCGGAAAGCGCACGCCTCGTGACGCATCGGCAACGCTCCGCAAGTGCTGATCGATTTCCTGCTTGGTGTCGCGCTTACCGATTCGTCCGGCAGTCATCTGGAGATCCGCGTAGTTCTTGAGTGCCAACTGAATCCGCGCGCGCAAGGTATCCACGGGCGCCGCATCCTCCGAGCTGAGCTTCTTAAGTTCTCGCAAGAGATGCAGGCGGATTTGAGTGAGCGACCAGCCCTCATGCAGACGTGGCGCCTCAGCGAACAGTATCTCGAATACCTCGATGTCTGTGGCGTGCTTCAATAGCAATGCAAAGGACCCCCTAGCCTCGCGAAACGAGCCCAGAGCCGCAAGTATCTGGATTTTCATGGAAAACAGCGCAGGCACTTCTGCGCTACCGAATACGCTGGTACGAAGCTGGGTCAACGCGGCGGCGTGTTGACCCAAACTGCACCGGACGCGAAGCATCAAACGAAGGGCGGGCAGCGCCCATGGATCTGCGCCTAATACCTCGCCGAGATCCCTTTCGGCATCGTCGTAGCGGCCGAGTTCCAGCAAGGCGGTAGCGCGTCCGGTCCGCCGGTGCATGGCTCCGGGATGACCCTCCGGCGTGCTTGCAAGGATTTCGTTCCAGAGGGCCAGCGCCTCATCCCAGCGGCGGCTGCGCATCTCAGCTTGGGCCATGCTGATCTTCGAGGCGGCAGCCCCATCCTCGGCAACCTCACTCGGGCGTCCCAGTTCCTCCAAGGCGCGGGCTCGGGCATTTATCCAATTTACTTCTTTCCTCTGGGGAAATGTCGAAATGAGTGAGTCCCACCGGAGCAGTGCTGCATTCCAATCTTTCCGATTCATGGCTAATTGCGCCAAACCGACGAGTCCCACGGGACTGTCAGGGACATGTGCGGCCAAATCGGCAAACAATCTCTCGGATTGACTGACGAATCCGAGGACTTGCAGCAGTTCTGCGCATCGTCGCGCGCCATCGACGGTTTGCGGTTTTGCAAGAACTTGAATTCGCTCGGAAATAGTCGCGCCGATCAGCTCCGGTGGAACGTCGCGCTGCGCGCGCTGCAGAGCTGCCAAGATTGCGTCTTGCTTGCTGACAGGACTAGCCATTTCATAGTCGCCTGCGGTTCAGGACTTAGGGCCCGCGGCCTAGGCGCTGTGCAGTACCAATGCGCTGCTCTACCAACTGAGCTCTTGCGGCATGCCTCGAAAGGGCGCGCATTCTAACCCGTGGTGGTCTCCGACGAAAGGCTCCCGGTGCGCTTGTGAACCTCGCGCAGCGTGCGGGGCAGCGCAAAAATCACGTGTTCCTCCCGGCCCTTGAGCTCCTCCACCACCTCCCCGCCCCAGTCGCGCAGCTGCGCAATGACACCCTGTACCAGGATCTCGGGCGCCGACGCACCGGCCGTGACTCCGACGGTCTTGGCGCCGTCGAACCAGTCGCGATGCAGATGTTCCGGCCCGTCAACCAGATAGCCGGGGATTCCGGCCTTGTCGGCCATCTCGCGCAGCCGGTTCGAGTTGGAGCTCGACTTCGAGCCCACCACCACCAGTCGGTCGCAGCGATGGATGAGGTCCTTGACCGCATCCTGTCGGTTCTGGGTGGCGTAGCAGATATCTTCCTTGACCGGCGTCTTCAGGCCGGGGAAGCGCGCACGCAGGGCCTCGACGATGGAGGCGGTGTCGTCCACCGACAGGGTGGTTTGCGTAACGAACGCCAGATGGCCGGGGTTTCTGACCTGAATCTTCTGCACATCCTCAACGGTCTCGACCAGGTAGATGCTTCCTCCGAAGGAGGTGTCGAACTGGCCGATCGTGCCCTCCACTTCGGGATGCCCCTCGTGCCCGATCAAGAACACTTCGCGAGCCTCGCGCGCGTAGCGGGTGACTTCCATGTGCACCTTCGTCACCAGCGGGCAGGTGGCGTCGAACACCGTGAGCGCGCGGCGCGCGGCCTCCATCTGAATGACGCGCGAGACGCCATGGGCACTGAACACCACCGTCGCGCCGTCCGGCACCTCGTTCAACTCCTCGACGAACACCGCACCGATGGTGCGCAGCCGGTCGACGACGTACTTGTTGTGCACCACCTCGTGCCGCACGTAGATGGGAGCACCGAACAGGTCGATGGCCCGCTCCACGATGTCAATGGCACGGTCGACGCCGGCACAGAAGCCGCGCGGATTGGCAAGCAGTATATGCATGATTAAGCCTTTACCTTGGTGCCTTTGGGCTCGAACAGCGCGTCCAGCAGCAAAAACGCCGCCCCGACGGTGATCGCGGAATCCGCGACGTTGAAAGCCGGAAAATACGCGCGATCCCAGTGAAAGTGGATGAAATCGACGACATATCCCAAGCGAATGCGGTCGATCACGTTGCCGATGGCCCCACCCAGCACGAGCGAGAGGCCCGCGGCCAGCAAAACCTTGGACCGGGGCATCCGGAACAGCCACACGACGATCGCAATGCTCACTCCCACCGCAAGCGCGATGAACAGCCACCGCTGCCATCCGGACGCATCGGCAAGGAAGCTGAACGCAGCCCCCACGTTGTGCATGCGCGTGATGTCGAGAACCGGCAGCACCGTGGTGAACTCGAACTCCCCATAACGGCGGGAGATATAGCCTTTGGTGAGCTGATCGAGCAGCACCACGATGGCCGACAGCAACAGCCATTTTGCAGCTCGGCCCCGATTTTCCTGGTCGGTCATGCGAATCTCCGCTCCTCGCCGGGCCCGTCAATGTTGACGACGCAGCGTGCGCAAAGTTCCGGGTGCCTGGGATCGCTCCCCACATCGGCGCGCAAATTCCAGCATCTCACACATTTCGGCTGCGAACTCGGCTTGACCTCGATCCAGACATTCTCCGCCTGGCTCGGTACCGCATCCGCCGGCGGCCTGTCGGACTCGATCACGCGCGCCTGGCTCGTGATCAACAAAAAGCGCAGTTCGTCGCGCAGCGCAGAAACCTTTTCGGCCTCGGCGGCGGGCGCATAAATGGCGACCTCCGCCTCGAGCGGCGCGCCGATTTGCCCGGCGGTCCGCAGGCGCTCGAGCTGGCGCGCGACGTCCGCTTTGAGCGCGATGAACGCCGGCCAATCGATCTCCGAACCGCGCTCCGCGCCTGCCGGGAATTGGTGCCACGCGTTCAAGAACACCGACTCGTTGCGGTCCCCGGGCATGAAGCTCCAGACTTCCTCGGCCGTGAAGCTCAAGATGGGCGCGAGCCAGCGCACCATCGCATCGGCGATGTGATACATCGCGGTTTGCGCCGAGCGACGCGGCAGGCTGTTCGCGCCGGTGGTGTAGAGGCGGTCCTTGATGATGTCGAGATAGAAGCCGCCGAGCTCGACCACGCAAAAATTGTGCACCTCCTGGTAGATGTCGTGGAATTCGTAGTTGCGGTACGCCGTGACCACGTCATTCTGCAGGCTGAACGCCGCGCCGATCGCCCATTGGTCGATTGCCACGAGATCGCTCCAGCCGACGGCCTGGGTGGCGGGATCGAATCCGTGCATATTGCCGAGCAGAAACCTCAACGTGTTGCGGATCCGCCGATAAGAATCGGCCATGCGCTTCAGGATCTCGTCCGATACGCTCATTTCGTTGGCGTAGTCGGTGGCCGCGATCCACAGGCGCACCACGTCCGCGCCCAGTGTGCTCGTGAGCTTCTGCGGCACCAGGGTATTGCCGATGGACTTGGACATCTTGCGGCCCTTGTCGTCCACCGTGAAGCCGTGCGTGAGCACACCGCGGTAGGGCGCGCGCCCATGCATGGCCACCGACGTGAGCAGCGAGCTGTGAAACCAGCCGCGATGCTGATCCGATCCCTCGAGGTAGAGGTCCGACGGCGAGACGATCTCGGGGCGCATCTGCGTGACGGCGTGGTGTACCACACCGGAATCGAACCACACGTCCATGACATCGGTGGCCTTGTCGTATCGCAAAGCATCAGGCCCGAGAAGAGTGGCCGGATCCAAGTCGAACCACGCGTCGATGCCGCCGCGCTCGACCATCTTGGCCACGACCTCGATCAGCTCGGAGGTCTTCGGATGCAGCTCGCCCGTCTCCCTGTCGACGAACAGGGGAATGGGCACGCCCCAAGTCCGCTGCCGCGACACGCACCAATCGGGCCGGCCGGCGATCATGCCGCTGATGCGTTGCTCGCCCCATGCAGGCATCCAATCGACATGCGAGATCGCCTCCAGCGCCGCCTTGCGAAGGCCCGCCTGATCCATGCTGATGAACCATTGCGGGGTGGCGCGAAAGATCACCGGCGTCTTGTGACGCCAGCAATGCGGATACGCGTGATAGTACGGCTCGCCCTTGAGCAGCCGGCCCCGCTCTCTCAGGACTTCGATGACGTGGGCGTTGGCATCGAATACGCCCTCGCCCGCGAACAGCGGCGTCGATGCAAGGAAACGGCCGTCTCCGCCGACGGGATTCTCCACCTCGAGCCCGTAGCGGCGCCCGACGATGTAGTCCTCCAGACCGTGTCCCGGCGCGGTGTGCACGGCGCCGGTGCCCGCATCGAGCGTGACGTGGTCGCCCAAGATCACCGGGACTCGCCGCTCGTAGAAGGGGTGCTGCAGTTCGAGGCTCTCGAGCACCGCCCCTTTGGTCTCGGCGAGCACGGTCCAGCCGTTGATTCCGAGGGTCTGCATCAACGGCTTGATGCGTTCGGTCGCGAGCACCAGCCGCTCGCGGCCGCTGCCCTGGTCGAATTCCACCAGGGCGTAATCGAATTGCGGATGGACCGCCACCGCCTGGTTCGCCGGCAGCGTCCAGGGCGTGGTGGTCCAGATGGCGACGGAGGTGGGCACTCCTTCATCGACTTCGCTGCCTTCCGTGAACATGCCGAGACGCCGCGACAGATCCATCCGATCTATCACCTCGAAACGCACGAAGATGCTCGGCGAAGTGATGTCCTCGTACTCGACCTCCGCTTCAGCCAATGCCGAGCGGCAATTCAGGCACCAGTGAACCGGCTTGAAGCCCTTGTACACATGGCCATTCTTGATGATGAGCGAGAAGGCGCGCAGCTGTTCGGCCTCGAAGCGCGGATCCATGGTGAGGTAGGGGTGATCCCAATCGCCGAGCACGCCGAGGCGCTTGAAGTCCTTGCGCTGCGAGTCGATCTGCTTCAGCGCGTACTCGCGGCAGGCGGCGCGGAACGCCTTGGCATCGATCTTCTGACCCACCCGGCCGTGGGTCTTCTCGACCTGCATCTCGATGGGAAGACCGTGGCAATCCCAGCCGGGGACGTATGGCGCATCATACCCATCGAGGGTGCGCGACTTGACGATGATGTCCTTCAAGATCTTGTTGACGGCGTGCCCCAGGTGAATGGCGCCGTTCGCGTACGGCGGCCCGTCGGTGAGCACGAACGACGGACGGCCCTGGGATGCTGCGCGAATCTTCTCGTAGAGTTTGTCGCGCTCCCACGCCGCCAGCATCGCCGGCTCCCGGTTCGCGAGATCCGCCTTCATGGGAAAGCCGGTCTGCGGCAAATTAATCGTCTGTTTGTAGTCAGCCACCATTCACCTTCGACAAAAGCTCGCGAGCATTCGCGGCGTCAACCTTCATTTGCGCAACCATCGAGCCCACGGTATCGAACTTGACCTCGTCGCGCAGCTTTGCGACGAACTCGACCTCGATCAACCGCCCGTACAGATCGCCGTCGAAATCGAACACATGGACCTCGAGCAGGGGCTCGGTGCCGTTCACCGTCGGGCGAGTTCCCAAGCTCGCCACTGCGTTCCGCGGGCCGGCGCCGATTCCATGCACCCGCACGGCCAAGACACCCCCGGTGGGCGACTTGCGCCGCATCAGATGCAGATTGGCCGTGGGGAACCCGAGGGTTCGCCCGAGCTCCTTGCCGTGGGCGACATGGCCCACCATCCGGTACGGGCGGCCGAGCAGCCGCGCCGCGCCTGCGTAATCTGCACATTCCAAACGCTCGCGCACCGCGGTGCTCGACACCCGCACTCCGTCGAGCATGAAAGGCTCCACCTGATCCACACCAAAGCCGCGCAGGCGGCCCGCGGCCTTCAGACTCTCGATCGTGCCGCACGCCTTGCTGCCATAGCGAAAATCATCCCCCACCACCACATGGCGCGCGCCGAGCCCGTGGACGATGAGCTGGTCCACGAACGCATCGGGACTCATGCGGCGCATGCTTTCGTTGAACGGCAACGTGACCAATCGATCCACCTCGAGCGCCGAAAGCGCCGCAAATTTCTCACGCCAGCGCGTAAGTCGGGCCGGCGCAGCCTCGGGATCGATGAATTCTTTGGAACTCGGCTCGAACACCAGCACGGTCGACGGAGCTCCGAGCTCGGCGGAACGCCGCTTCAACGCCCGTATCATCTGCTGATGGCCGAGATGCACGCCATCGTAATTTCCCACGGTGAGAACGCAGCCCCGGAGAGCTTTGGAGACACTGTTGAGGCCGCGCACTAGTTCCATGGCGAAAGCTCGTCATTATACGCATCTCGCCCCTCCCGCCCGGCCCGAAATCGCGCTGCGGCTGCTTGCGGCCCGGCGGCAGGCGCATTGACAATGACGTGCCCGAGCCGGAGAATGTGCGGCTCTTTTGGGGGCGCCCGTCGACCCTCATGGCCTCGAGGAGTCTACGCTTGGCGAATACGAAATCTGCGGAAAAGGCGGCCCGACAGTCTACCGTGCATCGCGCCCGCAACGATGCCCTGACCTCGCGTCTGCGCAGCGCCATCCGCAAGGCGACGCTCGCGCTCAAGGCCGGAAAGCACGATGACGCGGCCTCCGCGCTCGCCGCTGCGACGCCCATCATCGACAGCATGGTCAACAAGGGCATCATTCACCGCAACAAGGCAGCCCGCCACAAGAGCCGTCTGACCAAGCAGGTCCGCGCCCTGGCGGCGAAATAGCCGATCTGGGTTGTCAGGCCACGTGTTCCGCAGTATCGGCGGCACCGGGGGCCGGACGGGGATGTTCCTCGAGGTAGCGCATCACCGACTGTTTGAGCTCGTCGGTCCCTTGACCGGTCGCGCCTGAAATCATCAGCACAGGTCCCTTCCAGCGCAACCGCCGCACGATGTCCTTGGTTCGGCGTTTCGCTTCGGCCGGCTCCAAGAGATCGATCTTGTTGATGACCAGCCACCGCTCCTTGGCGGCCAAGTCGGCCGCGAATTTTTTGAGCTCCGCCACGATGGTGCGGGCATCCTTGACGGGATCGGCGGCGGGATCGGGCGGTTCGATATCGATGAGATGCAGCAGGATGCGGGTGCGTTGCAGGTGCCGCAAGAAGCGGATGCCGAGGCCCGCGCCCTCCGCCGCACCCTCGATCAATCCCGGAATGTCCGCCATCACGAAGCTGCGCCCCGGGCCCGCGCTCACCACCCCGAGATTCGGGTGCAGGGTCGTGAACGGATAGTCCGCAACTTTCGGCCGGGCGGCCGAAACTGCCCGAATCAGCGTGGATTTGCCGGCGTTCGGCAGGCCCAGAAGGCCCACGTCGGCGATCAGCTTGAGCTCGAGGCCGAGGTCGCGCTTCTCGCCGGGGAGTCCAAGACCGGCCTTCCGGGGAGTGCGATTAGTGCTCGATTTGAACCGTGTGTTGCCCCATCCGCCCTTCCCACCCCGGGCGACGAGCAGCGTCTGGCCCTCGGCCATGAGATCGCCCAACTGCTCGCCCGTGGCAAGGTCCGAGACCACCGTCCCGACCGGGACCTGCACATAGATGTCATCGCCGCCATGACCGGTGCAGTCGTTGCCGCTGCCGGCTTCGCCGTTTTGACCCCGATAGGTCTTGGCAATGCGAAAGTCCGCGAGCGTGTTCATCCCTTCGACCGCTCTCAAGTAGACGCTGCCGCCGAGACCGCCGTCCCCGCCATCCGGGCCTCCAAACGGTACGAACTTCTCGCGCCGGAAACTCACGCAGCCGCGACCGCCATTGCCGGCTTGAACTTTGAGCTTGGCTTCGTCGATGAATTTCATGAGATGGGCGCTGCGGAAAACAAAAGGGGGGCAGGATTGTCCTGCCCCCCTTTTGATTCTACCGGCAGCGGGCGCACTCGCCCGCCGCGGCGTTACTTGGCGACAACGTTGACGTACGTATGACCTTCGGCGCCCTTGACGCGAAACTCGACCACCCCGTGGGAGGTAGCGAACAGGGTGTGGTCCGTGCCCATGCCGACGTTCACGCCGGCCCGATACTGGGTGCCGCGCTGGCGGATGAGGATGTTGCCCGCGAGCACATCTTCGCCGCCGAACTTCTTGACGCCCAAACGCTTGGAATGCGAGTCGCGACCGTTACGAGTACTGCCGCCGGCTTTTTTGTGTGCCATGTAAGTATCTCCTCCGGGATTTTTAAGCGACGATCGACGTGATCTTCACGTCGGTATAGGGCTGCCGATGGGTCTTCTCGCGCTTGTAATGCTTGCGCCGGCGAAACTTGACGATCCGCACCTTGTCGCCCTTGCCGTGCGACTCGACCGTCGCGGTCACCTTGGCGGTTTCGATGTAAGGGGCACCGAGCGTCACGCTGGAGCCTGCACCGACAAGGAGCACCTGGTTGAATTCGACGCTTGCGCCCTGGTCGGCGGCGAGCTTTTCGATGCGCACAATCGCACCTTCTTGGACGCGGTATTGCTTCCCGCCCGTGGCAATCACGGCATACATGTTGGACGACTCCAGATAGACGAGCCTCGTGGGCCCGCAAAAGAGCCGCGAATTGTACGGTGGGGGCGGAAATTGGTCAAATAAGCAGTGGGAGCGGCCATGGGCCCCGCCCTCGGGCAGGACGATTTTAGGTGCACCACAGCAAAATTGGGGTAGGGATCATGCCGCCGGGTCTGATAGGCACTCCACCGATTGGGCAACCGCTCGCAAGGCAAGGCGCCCGGGCGCGGCTGCGACGCCCAGCGCGAGCGCGCTCAGTGTCGCGAGGAAGTTCGTGCTGCTGGACCGCCCGGTAGCACCAGTGCCTTGCATCCCACCTAGTTGACCGCGAACTGCGCATCGGAGCTCCGAGGCGCTGAGTACATGTGCACCAGGATGGACTCCGGGCCGGGATTTTCGGCGGTTGTAGCCCAAGTCGCGGCTTTCTTAGGTACCATGGCGCATTGCGCCAGGCCTTCCATGACACTTGAACAGATTCGCGACCTCGTTACCGCCGATTTCCAGGCGGTCGACCGGGTTGTCAAACATCGCCTCTACAGTCCCGTCACCCTCGTCAATCGGGTGGCGAACTACATTATTTACGCCGGCGGGAAGCGGCTGCGGCCGCTGCTCGTGCTGCTGGCCGCCCGCGCCTGCGGACACGGTGGGGAAAAGCATATCGAAGCGGCGGCCATCATCGAGTTCATTCACACCGCCACCCTCCTGCACGACGATGTGGTGGATGGCTCGTCGCTCCGCCGTGGCACCAAGACCGCCAACGAGGAGTTCGGCAACGCGCCGAGCGTGCTGGTGGGCGATTTCCTCTATTCCCGCGCCTTTCAGATGATGGTCAATCTGGACCGGATGCGCATCATGGATATCATGGCCGATGCCACCAATGCCATCGCCGAGGGCGAAGTTCTGCAACTCATGAACGCGCGAGATCCGAATACGAGCGAGGCGCGCTATCTGGACGTCATTCATCGAAAGACCGCGAGGTTGTTCCAAGCCGCTGCCCAGATAGGCGCGGTGCTGAGCGATGTCTCCCCTATCGTGGAAGAGTCGCTTGCCCGGTACGGGAAGCACATCGGTACGGCTTTTCAGCTGGTCGACGACGCCCTCGACTACCAGGCGGACGAAATCAGCCTGGGTAAACACCTGGGAGACGACCTGGCGGAAGGCAAGCCCACCCTTCCGCTGATATATGCTCTGCAGCACGGCAACGACGCCCAGCGCGCCATGATCCGCGAGGCCATCGAGGAAGGCGGACTGAAACATTTGGATGAAATCACCCAGGCCGTTGCAAGCCTCGGGGGCCTTGCGTACACTGCCCGGCTCGCGCAAAGCGAGGTAGATCAGGCTCTTGCTGCACTGGCACCCCTTCCCGAATCCAGGTTCAAAGAAGGATTGAGCGAACTGGCAAAGTTCGCTGTGGCCCGCAAGCACTGATAGATCGCGATTTCGGGGTGTAGCTCAGCCTGGTAGAGCACTACGTTCGGGACGTAGGAGTCGCAGGTTCAAATCCTGTCACCCCGACCATTGATTCTAAAGGCTTTTTCCCTCACTCGTGGGGTCAATACTGCCCATTTGGTAACACGTTTTGCCTGGTTCGGTAACATCTTTGGCAACAACTTTCCAGCATCGCCTGTTGACTGCATTGCTCCGTCAAGCGAATCGAGCAATGGCTCGCTGAGATAGCCCATCCTTCACGAATCTCGTTTCAATAATCTACTCCGCTAGATTCGATAACCGCCAATTATCGTGTGCAAGGACCATGAGACGATCGCCGATCTGTCGGAAAGCATCTGAAAGACGCTTCTCAATGATAGCCGAATACCAAATGCGCCCTGAACGGATAGCAGACGTTAGTTGCACGCCGTCCAAAGCTAGAGCAACTCGATGGCGTCTGCAATTTGCTTGATTGCATCGTTCACACCAGGTGGAACTTCAGCCTCAGCACGCTCGGTGATTCCGCTCGCGCCAGACACAACGCGTGGGGGCATGATTTTAGGTAGCTGTTCAAGCTCAGCCAATATAGCGAGAAGATCATTTTCCGCACTGACGGCGTCGTTGCGAAACAAGGGATCGCCGGGCATCAAATGCCGTTCGACCGTCTCTAGGCGCGCCGACAGCGGATGCCCTGTGCCCAGCGCAAGGCGGGCTAAGCATAGGTGGTCGCGAATCGACTTTAGGTTCATTGAGGGCCTCCTTAGGTCCGTCGCGCTGAAATCCCCGACTATAAGCCCAAACGGATCCGTGTATCTGCAAAGGTCGGCGACAGATTTCGTCGGTTGTCAAAGAGTCTGCGCGGACCTGCTCAAGCCGCGAGCATCGCTCCTTCCCCCAGCAGTGGAGGGGCTGACTAATGGGTCGGAGGATCCGCGTCCACGACTTGGACGATGGGTCCGGTTGTCTGCGCGTAGAGCGCTTCATTGGTCACCAACAACGTTGCTCCAGGTGTCAGGATTCCATTGACCCGCGCAACGAAGTCAGCAGGGATCTTGAGTCTGGCGACCGCCATCGGATCAACCTGGGTACCTCCCTCCGCCACGTGCCCGGGCACACTGATTCGTAACCAACGGAATTTGGTTGGATCGGGAACGTAGGGATCTGACACGTTGCTTGGGCCCTCTGCGAGCACCAGTGCGTGATTGACGAGCGGCGCATCGCCTGTGACCATCAGTCGTGCTCGACCTATCTCTATCCCGTTTCGATAGACGACAAGACGCTGACTGCCTTGACTGAGCACGATGCTGACAGGGCCGCTGGTAGATAACTCAGGTTGCCAACGCTCACCCTCGGTGGAGACGAACGGCCGGCTCTCGAGAGGTTGGCCACCAATAAACTTCACTGGAGCGAGATAACCCGGATGAGCGACCTGCTCCGGCGCTATGGCATCGGCGCCGATCACGACTGTCATGCCACTCGGCGATATGTCGAAGAGCCGTCGCGCAAACTCGGTCGGCAAGTGAATGCAGCCGTGTGATTCAGGGTAACCAGGCAGCCCGCCGGCATGCAGGGCGACTCCGCCCCAGGTGAGTCGCTCCATATAAGGCATTGGGGCACCGTCGTAGATGGTTGACCGATGCTCCTTTTGCTTTTGCAAAATCGTGAAGACCCCACTAGGGGTTGGATGGCCCGGGCGGCCGGTGCTAACCGTAGTTGCCCCAATTAGGATACCGTTTCGATAAAGATAGGCGCGCTGTTCAGAGAGACTGACGACCATGACCAGGGACCGGCAGTCACCGCTTCGCCCATCCACAGAAAGTCACCTTTCCGTAGCTGATTGATCGGCGTGTCGATGGGCACGGAGGCTTTCGCGCCCCAAAAAGGCACCGAATCGGCGAATGACGCGGCCTGAAGCGTGACACCGATCACACCCAGGGTCAGGCACAACGAGAGATTCATCCGACGTACGACAGACACGTGAACTTCCCAGGAGAA
>Ga0182012_10001419_pt1 | contig 26305 bp, 16 predicted proteins | sample 612S2SmetaG_FD_120486 | JGI IMG/M metagenome (GOLD analysis project Ga0182012, IMG submission 120486) | Permafrost microbial communities from Stordalen Mire, Sweden - 612S2S metaG | ecosystem: Environmental > Terrestrial > Soil > Wetlands > Permafrost | place: Sweden: Stordalen | collected...
GTTGGCGGAGGGCGCTTCGCGGGACTCGTCCCACTGCCAGCCTCCCCCGAGGTTCTTGATCAAGGTCACGCTGCTCTGAGCGAGCAAGGCTTGGCTGTCCAGAAGATTCTGCTTGGCCGACAAAAGCGTGAGCTGCTCGTTCAGGAGGCTTTGCTCGCTCGCCGCGCCGATTTCCCGTTGGGCGCGGGTGTGGTCGAACAGCGTTTGGTTGCGCTGATAGATGGTGGCGTAAGCCTGAGTCTCTTGTTGAATATGATTCCATGACGACATGCTGTCTTCGACGCTCTGAAACGCCGTGAGCACGGCTTGCCGGTAAGTGGCCACGTCTTCGTCGTAGGTCGCGCGCGCTTCGCGCACCGCGGCCCGGCGGGCTCCGCCGGCGAACAGGGTCTCGGCCAAAGTGGGGCCCAAGGTCCAAAAGCGGTTGGGCATCGAGATGAGGTGAGCGAACTGGCTGCTCACGTAGCCACCTTGCGCGGCAAGATCAAGAGTCGGGTAGAACGCGGCTTCCGCGACGCCGATCTGCGCGTTCGCGGACGCGGCCTGGCGTTCGGCGGAGACCACATCGTAGCGGCGCTCCAACAGCCGGGAGGGTAGGGAGATCGGCACGGCCGGCGTCACGAATACGTAGTCTTTGCGCGGCTCGATGGAAAAACCGCCGGGGGGAACGCCGATCAACACGGCGATGGCGTGCTCGTACTGTTCGCGCTGGATCTGGGTCGTCTGCAGGACGTAGATCACCGCTTCGAGGGTGTCCTGTGCAATGAGCACGGCATCGCCCGACGAGCCGCCCTGGGAGTAGCCCGCCTTCGTGATCCCCGATAAGTCGCCGTAGATTTTCTGCTGCTGCCGCAGAAAATCGATATCGATATCGGCCTGACGCAACGCAAAATAATCGCTGGCGACAGTGGCTGCGATCGACAGACGCTGACCTGCCCGCTGGGCGTCGCTCGCCTGCGCCTGGGCCTTGCTGGACTCGATCTGGCGGCGGGTCTTGCCCCACAGATCGAGCTCCCAGCTCGCAGAAACGCCGGCGGTGACATAGTGATAGGTGCCCGCAGGAGCGGCCGCCGACTTCGCCGCAATGGATCCGTACTGGGCGCGGGTCGCGGACGTGCTCGCGCTCACCGTGGGAAACAGAGGGGCAGTGCTTGCCGAGACGGTCGCCTGTGCCAACCGGTAGGCGGCATCCGCCGCGATGATTGTTTGATTCGCTTTCAAGGCCTGATCGATGAGCTTCGACAGCTGATCATCGTGGTAGTCGAGCCACCAGGTGCTCGACAGCGAGCCCTGTGGGTTGGCCTCTGCCCGCTGCCAGTCGACGCCTTCCTTGAAGCTCTCCGGAGTTTGCACCGTGGGCTTGTGGTAGTTGGGACCGACCGCACAGCCCATGAAGCACAAGGTCGCCGTGGCCACGGAGCCGCGTTGCCATGATTTACGAATGGATCTCATCAGATTTGCCCTCCCGCGATTGCTCCTTGTCGGGGGTACTAAGAATACATATTATTCGCAATACGCGTTTGAGGGCATCGTGGCAGAAGCCTGCCTAACTCAAATTGGGTGTGCCGGGGTTGCGCCTTGGTGCGCCAGGGAAGAGTCGTGACCGTGGAAGGCCGAGCACGGCAAGGGAGTCGTCGTGATGTCCAAGGTCGAAGCTCGACTTACTGCCTGGGCGCCGATTCTGTTGAGCGTCCTCCGGATTGTCACCGCTCACGGGCGTGGCCGGCATCATTGAAGTGACTGGGGGTGCCTTGCTGTTGATCGGCCTGTTCACGCGTGTAGCGGCCTTCGTTCTATCCGGGGAAATGGCGTTTGCGTATTTCATTGGGCACGCGCCGCACGGCTTGCTCCCCGTGTTCAACGGAGGGGAGTTGGCCGTGGAATGGATTTTCGTGTTTTTGTACATCGTGGCGGCGGGCCCTGGCGCGTGGAGCGCCGATGGATTGCGAGGTTCAACTCGCTGATGGCCGGCTCACCAGCCATTCGATGGCACACTGGTTGAACGCGTTCGGCTCCTGCGCCATGACCCAGTGGCCCGTGGAACATGGCTGTACTGCGCAGCCGGGTCGAGTGCCAAGCGATGCCAGCCAATCGGCCGAATGAAACATGAATGGCTTGCGTTTGCCATAAATAAACAAGATCGGGCAGGCAGGTGTCACCGGTGCCGCGCCCCGAAAACCTCCCATCACCCCGAACCAAATCATGGCGTAGGGGTAGTTCATCTGCCAGCCAATGGCAGACGCCGCCGCCGGGCATCGGGCCTTGCGTGCCATCCAGCGCGTCATGGCATCAGCGGTCGCTCCACCCACGATCCACGCGACGGCGAGCCAGAACTGGTAGGCAAACACCAGCACTTTGGCTTTGACTGATAGTGATCGTCTATAAGCGGCCGAATTGTAGTCGCCTATATCGACACTCACGATGCGCGCGACCCGCTCCGGACGCGCCGCCGTGAATTCATAGCCAAAGACACACCCCCAGTCGTGAAGCAGCAGATGCACCGGTCGGGCGGGGCTTACCGCATCCACGATGTCAGTCAGCAGCGCCGTCATTTGCGCCAACGAGGTGGCGCGCGGCGGCTTTTCGAGGTCGAATCCCGGCAGCGTGAAACGTACACAGCGGAAAAACGGCTTGAGCGCCTGCACCGAGCTGTCCCATAAACGATGCGTGTCGGGCCAGCCGTGAATCATCACCAAGGCATCGGAACCCTCGCCTTCGATGATGACGTCGACCCCTTGGATGGTGAGCATCGAGCGACTCTCATTGCGGGTCATGCTGATTGGCATCGGTCACATTACAGGTAATATGATGTCATAGGAAATGTGGTCGCCCTGGCGCTCGAGTACGAGGCAACCTGTCGCCGCGCCGAACACGGTGTTGCGGCCGGCCTGAGCCCGCCGCGCCCCGCTCTCGGCCCTTATGAATTGTCGATCGTGGCCAGGTCCATCATCAGCATGTCAGCCACTCCCTCCTCATGCACCACAACCCCGCGATCTGCCATTGCGCCGGCGAGCCGATCGTCCCATTGCGCGACCGCGGACTTTCCACCGCGCAGCGCGATCCCGTGCTTTGAAGCTGCCGCCAGATAGTCTGCCGTCTTGAAGCGCCAAGGTTCGGCCCCGAATTCGCGCATCACGAAATTGCCGATGATCAGGCCGGCCCAATCGAAATCACCGTGAAAGCGGAGGCGGGCGCCTGCGGCAGCGAGTTGTGCAAGAAGCGTCTGTTGAGCGGCCGATGGCATCCCGTCCGTGCAGACGAGCGGTGCGCAGGTTGACCCCAAACAGTCGGCGGCGATGGCCACGATGTTTGGATTCTCGCAGACGAAAACGTCACAGCCGGTCACAGCCCAAGCGGGCGGCCGGCGTAACAGCCGGCGTAACGACAGGTGCAGGGGCTCGCCGGCTGGACTGGCGGGGTCGGTGCCCGTGATCGGGAGGTTGAGGCACAGAGCCGGCAGGGCAAGCTCGTTGACCGTCACACCCAGCCGAGCCCAGCGCTCGCGCGAGGACTCTTCGGCGTTCTGAAGTCCGGTGGCGTCGACGACGTCGATGGACGGATCGGCGGCGCAGGCGCGCAACACAATGGTGGCCACGGCTCGCCCATTATCGAGACCGTGCGAGTCGCCCAAGGCGTCGGCGGCGAGCCGCGCCCTCGACATGCCGCGACCGGGCAAGTGAGAGAGTACGCGGCCCGCCTCTGCCAGGAGCGCTTGCGCGCATTGGGGATCGCTTGCGGAGAGGCGCTTGATCAGCGCGGCTCCAGCCACACCAGCCACCAGCGTTGCGAGTCGTGGCTCTTCCACGGCTGAAAATGCCATTTCCCACGACTGTTTCCTCGCGGACCGTTCGGCGCGGCGATCCGTCAGCGGCCCGTCGAGAAATTCCAGCGCGTGACGCAGGCTGGCGGCGATGCCCGCATGCGCGAGCGCGGCGTCGAGTTCGCAGTGGCGCAGTCGCATGGATCCTGCGGCCACGGCGCGCCGCCCGAGCAAGCCGGCCAGCACGCGGCGCTCGTGGTTGGCGAGATCCGTCAGCGTAAATTGGTCGGGCGTCGTACCTCGCTCATAGCGGGCGCGCAGCCGCATTCGCAGGGATGCGAGCTCCTCTCCGCCCAGCAAGCGCTGCAGGCGATCGCCGTCAAGGGCATCCGTGCTCATTCTGTCGGTTCCGGCGCATCGGGGAAGCGGCGCACTGGATCCGTCTCAGCTCTGCGCTCGTGGCCATCCCACGACCATCGGGACACGAAGATGGCGTCCATGCCTTCGCGCCGCACGATCTGACAAATGCTGAGCCCCGGTATCTCGGCATAGCAGCCCCACTCGCGCTCGCTGGTCATCACGAAGTCGAGATCAAACTCGCGGATCAACCCCATGCAGCTGGCGCGTGCCTCGTCATCGATGCCGGCGAACGCTTCGTCGAGCAGCACGAGCCGCGGTGCGTGTTCATCGGAGCTCCCATAATGACTGCTGGCGGCTGCAAACAGGGGAACCGTCAGACCGAGCGCGCGCTCACCGCTCGATGCGGGGCCGGACAGCGGCTTCCACTGCCGGTCTTGGTTGCGTTCGACCGTGAAGTGATGCCAGCGGCGGTAGTCGAGCGCCCGAGCCAGGTTGTCATAGAGCGTGCCACCCTCATCGCGCTCCCGCTCGCCATCGATGCGGGCCTGGAGAAACTCGCCGACCAGCCGCCGGTCGTCGGCGGACCAGGCCTCCGAGCTGGTGTTGAGCAACCGCCTGCGCGCCAGTCCCAGGCCGGGCACGGCGTTCTCGTCATTCTCGGGCAAGGGGTCCCAGACGAGCCGGTAGCGCATGCCGGTGGAGGTGGGCCGTTTGTGCAGCTCGGCGTTGATCGCGGTGACGCGCTCCTCGGTGTCGCGGATCATGCGCTGCAGGTTCGCGGCAATCTCCTTTTCCAAATGCTCCTCGAGCAACGCTCGCTCTTGCGCGGATAGAATCAGCCTTTGTTGGGCGAGCTCTGCATCGAGCCGCTGTTCGAGCGTGTCGGGCCGTTCCGGCTTCTGCTGATAGACGATGCGCACGATGAGCCCGTGGTCGCTGGGCTCCGCGGTCGCAGAGTGCCCCTGGGTGGACATCGTGCTTTGTAGTTCGGTGAAGTCGTTGCCGATCGCGCGCTGCATGCGCTCCCAATCCGGCTCGTCGGCTGGGACATCGGAGAGCGCCTGTTCGGCGCGTCGGGCGATCGTCAATGCCGTTTCGATGCCCCAGGCGGTCGTGTCGTCGGGCAATATCAAGTCCGGAACGGCGATGGCCACGAAACCGGTATGCTGGGCATAGGCCTGCAGCCCTTCGGTGGCGGACTTGCGCGCCTGCGCCCGCTCCTCGAGTTTTTGATTGAGATCCGAGTGTTTTTGCTCGGCGGTGCCGCGCTGGGTGGCGGCTACCACGAGTTGCGCACGGGCGTCTTTCAGCGCGCGTTCATGTCGCTGCTGTGCTTGTTGGGTGGTGTGGATTTCGCTCAGCAATTCGCTGACTTGTTTGCCCACTGTGGCCTGCAGCGTGGCAGCCGTCTCGGCCGCGGCGCTCATGAGCTTGTGCTTCTCGCGATGTTCCTCGATGGCGGCACCCAATGACCCACGCGCATCGGCCTCGCGCAGCGATTGATCTGCGAGTTCGGCCAGGGTGGTCTTGTGATGACGAAGCGCGTTGGCGAGCTCGGTGACCGCCTGCCGATACTCGCCGAGCAGTCCTTCGATCACCGCGATTTCGTCGGCGCCGGCCGGTAGTTTCAAATCGCGCGCGTCCACTGCGAGCCCCTCGCGCGATTGCTCGAGCGCGTGATCGGCCTGGGCGAGCTTCGATTCGGCTTCGCCCAGGCGGTCCTGCGCGTCCCGTCGCCGCCGCTCCGCGGCATTGTTCTCGGCATGCCACCGCAACAGTCCATCGTCGGAGGGTGCGCGGGCGTATTCGCTGCGTGCGTCGTCACGGGCGGAGACGAGTTGCGCCACGGCCGACTCGAGTGTCCTGAGTGCCTCGACGAGCTCGTCCAGCCGGGTGGCGATGGCGTCGAGACGCGCGCCGCGCGCCGCCTGCCGCGCCGCGTGACCGATATAGCGCGCGCCGGGCTTCATCCATGCACCGCGGACGTTTCCCAAGCGAAATTCGCCGCGCGGTGAGACCCAGGTTTCGGCGGTCGCCGGCTGGGCTTCGGCGCAGGCCACCGAGCGCAACAGTGCGGTCAGCGTCGCCGCCTCGATCAGGGCGCCGCGACCCACCGCGGGAATGGTGGGTATCAGCCAGTCCGCCAGAGAGTTCAGGCAGGGCGGCCGCACCGTCAAGATGACCTCGTGGGTTTGCGGAGCCATCACAATGCCCTCCGGAAGCACCCAGGCGTCGAGCAGGCCGCTGGCTTCCAAGGCCGACTCCAGTCCCGCGCGCGCGTCACCTGCCAGATGGGGCGCAAAATCAACGAGCTGCCACAGCGGTGCCCCGGCTGCCTGGGTCCGGATCGCCGCGTCTCGGGTGTAGGACGCGGGTGGCGGCTGGTCCTCGCCGGCCTCGAGCCGTGCGCGTTCGGCCCGCAACTCGCTTTGCTCGAGCAGCAGCAGCCGCCGCTGTTCGGTCCGCGCGGCCGCCCGCACGGCGACATCCTGTTCCAGCCGTTGCAGCGCGCGATCGAGTGCAGCCCGCATCGGGTTGCCGCCGCTCTGAGTGGCGTGCCAGAGTTCGAGCTCGTCGAGAATGGCATCGATATCCGCAATACGCAGCGCCTGCGCGCCATTGCCGTAGTGACGCCATGCGGCGAGGAGCTGGGCGCTGCCGTCCAACAATTGCGTCGTCGCGCTGCGGGCGGCCGTGGAGGCAGCCTCGAAGGCATCGGCATGCACGGCCCGCGCGTCCTGCGCGCGGCTGCGGGTCTGCAGGGCGGACTCCACCTCGCGCAGTCTTTTGCGCACGACGCCAATCTCCTCGCGCCGACGCGACTCGGCGGCGCGGCCCTCGCGCAACAGCGACGCGACGGCCGCCTCGGGAAGATCCACGACGCCGTCGGGTAGAGCGACGTCCGGCACTGCGCGCGCGTGGGCCTCAGACAGCCCCGTGTCGTGCGCGAGATGGGCGGCGCCGGATACGGAGTCCTGCAATCGTGAACGGCTGGAGTGCGCCTGCACGCGCCGGCGATTGGCAGCCTCCTCCTCCCGCGTGAGCTGCGCGCGGGCGGCGGCTTCGCGTCGTGCGGCTTCCTCCACGAGCCCGCGGCATTCGTCGGCGCGGTCGCGAGCATCGGCCAGGCGTACGGCATCGCGCATGACGGGGTCGGATCGCAGCACACTCAAACGCGCTTCATCGGCCGCCAGCTGTTCGTCGAATTCCTGTTGCAGAGTCTGGTAGTGGCTCACTCGCACGCGCGCTTCGTCCAGTTCCGTCTGCGCGGCGTTCAGATCCCGGCTGGCATTGTCGAAATCGGTTTGCGCCTGGCGCAGGGTTCTTGCGCGGCGCCGCGTGGCGACCTGGGCGTAGCGCCGATAGCGGGTGCCGAACGATCCGATCGCCTTGCGCATGGCCTCGATTTCCGCGAGATCGCGGCGCAAATCGGCGAGTTCGTTCATCGCTTCCGCCACATCCTCGAGGGCCGCGCGATCGAGCGGACGCAGCGCGTGGGTCAGGGCATCCGAGAGACGTCCCTCATCCGGGTCCTTGGAGAGTTGCGGTTGGCGCAGCTGAATCAAGGTGTCGACCAGCGCGTCGTAGCGCTCGGTGCCGAGGCGAAACAGCTTCTCGTCCACCGCGCGGCGATAGGCCTGGGCGCTGGGAAATACCTGACCGTGAGCGCCGATGCCCTCGATCAGCCGCTCGCGCGACAGCGCAGTTTTCTCCGGGGTGGTGAGCCATAGATCCGCGCCGATGCGTTGGTCAGTGATGAAGAACCAGGGCTCCGTCGTGGGGCGGCCGGCCACCGCGCGCAGTCCACAGCCCAGGGTCAGCGTCATCACCTTCCCCGCACCATCGAGCCGCCCGAATTCAATCCAGGTATAGCCGATGCGGCGCTCGTAGCGCTTGTTCATCAGCAAATTCCAATCCATGCGCTTGCTGCGATCGCCGTCCGGCTCGACACGCGAGGCGCTCAAGTTGGCGTCCAGCAGAAAGGGCAGCGTGAGCGACAACACCTTGGACTTTCCGGTGCCGTTATTGCCGCGGAGCAGCAAGTGGCCGTCGCGGAACCAGAACTCCTCCACGTCATAGTGATAGAGCTCCACGAGACCGAGGCGCAGCGGCTGCCAGCGGGACCTGGTGGGCAAGGGAAGTGCAGTGGAGGGAAGGGCGTCCATCAAGTCAGCGGCTCGGCGATGGCGTAGCGATGTAAGGCAGGAAGCGCCCGTACGCCGTGCTCGAGGCGCCGAACCAGCCGCAGTGCCTCGAGGCGACTCACCGCTTCGGTGGCGAGCGCGACTTCCGCGCCCGCCTCGCGCGCATCCTTGCGCCAAAACCGACCGTAGCGGTCAGCCGCCGCGCGCAGGTACCCCGCTAGTTCATGCAGCGAATGGATTCGCTCCGGGGTGATGCGGGCCGTGCGCGCGAGTTGTTCAGCCACCAGCAGCGTCGCGTGTGCCTCGGTGCCCACTGCCGGGAGTTGCTTGTCGGAGAGCTCACCATCGGCATCGACCAACGCCAGGCCCTCGGCGCGCAGCTCGGCGGTGAGGCCGGCGGCTTGCGCGAGCCGGTACGCGAGGGGACCGCGCTGGCTGACCAGATACTCGCGTTCCTCCTCGGTTAGGTCGTCCTGATATAGCACGGGATCGTCGAGCAGCCGTCGCGCCAGCCGATGGCGCAACGCCATGCGCCTGCCCTCCGGACTGTCTGGTACATATTCGTCCACGAGTGCGGCGAGCCGGCCGTTGAAGTCGAGGTCCGCCTGGGTCATGGCAATGAGACTCGCGCCGTGCGTGCCGGCCGGCAAACGTGCCAGCACGCGGCGGTGGACGTCGTATAGAACGTCGCCGGATTGATTCACATAGCCCTCCTCGTCGCCGGCGACGCGCATGAGCACGCCAAGCTCCAGCAGCAGGCGGCAGACCGCCACCAGCGACCGCCGCTCGCGCGCGCCCTCGAGGGTGAATGCGAATCCGCAGGCGGCGAGCTCTGAGTCTGCCGCGGATTCCAGAAGGCGTTCCCCCAGGGAGCGCAGCGTGATCTGGGATTCGGCCCGCTCGAGCACCGCGCAGGCGAGACAGAGCAGCACATAGCGATCCCGGTCGAAGTCCGGCAGCCCGCGCGTGGCGTCGTCGATGGCAGCGGCGCGTTTGTAGAGGCGGGCGCATTGCCGCTCCACCTGCAGATTCCATCCCGTCTCCCGGCCGAACCAATCTCGTAAATAGGCGACGTGGCGGCGCACGAGTTCGAGCGCGGGGTCGCCGGCGGGCATGAGCGGCCGCATGAGCAGCGCTCGCAACGCGCGCTCGCGCTCTTCGGCCTCCTGGAGCTTTAGAACATCTTTGAGTCCGGGAATTGGCATGAGCTACGTTCTGCGGATCCGAAGCAGATGGTCGCGGCCGCTGAATAATCCCAAGTCCGTCGTGATCACCGCCTGGGTCTGCGCGGCCAGTGGCATCAGCTGCACCATGAGCGTCCCGTCACCGGTCAAGCGTTCGACCGGCTCATCGGGATGCCGCTGAGTGGCAAGCGCCTCGCCGAGCAGCGTCAGGAACAGGCGAAACGACGACGCATCGAGGTGGCCCAGCTCGGATAGCCGGGTATCGCGGTCGGTGGCCAGCCGCCGTCGCGCCGCTTCGGTCTGAGCGGCTTCCGCCGCGACGCGGGCCGCGAGCAGGCTGCGCTCCGCAGAACGGTCCAGGATGCGGGGCGCAGCGCCACGGGTCGGCAGCACGCCTTGTTCCCGGAGCTTCGGCAGGACCGAGATACCGGGCGAATCCCGCCACGCCGTGGTCGCGCTGACCTTTTCGTCGGCGATGGCCAACGCCAGGTGCCGGGCCGGCGATAAAGCAAAGGCGGCGCGCCACAACCGATGCGCATTGTCATGGCTCCCCGCGCCGGCAAACCACAGAGCGAGGCGCCGGAAATCCGCCGCGCGATCGCTGCGTCCTGCGCGTCGTTCATGCAGCAGCGAGACTGCCTGCAGCAGGCGCGGAATGGCTGAGAGCGCGCTCGCGCGCAACAGCTCGGCCTGGGCGCGGTGCCGGCCATCGGATACGAACCACCGCGTGAGGCCTGCCCAGCGCTCGTGCCAGGCCGCGAGCCGGGCGCCGACGGCTTCGGCGTCCATCTCGAAATCGCCGGGAGCCGCATCCCGGGCATCGCGCTCAGCCGCGAGTTGCAGCAACGCGTGCTCGAGCGGCTCAAGGTCGATGAGCAGCTCGGCGATCTGGCTCGAGCGGGTGACGAGGTCGCCGATGAAACGCTGCAGGTAATCGATCAACCGCGTCTTGAAATTCATCACTGCGGCGAAATCCGCACGCTGCAGCTCGATGGTGCGTGCGAGCCCCGCCATGAAGGCCTCCGCATTGTTCGCCAATCCTTCGAACACGTGCACGAGGTCCCGAAGCGCGCCGTGTATCTTGGCCGCGTCCGGCGGTGTTTCGTGCATGAGTTGTCCGAGGGAGATCAGGCGCGCCCGGATATCGTCGAGTGCCACGGATTGCAATTCAGCGCGGCGCGCGAGTGCCTCGACGAAGGCCTGCAATCCTGCCTCGACCGCCTCTCCGCCGGAAGTCATCCGGTATAGCAGTCGCTTGCGGTAGAAGTCCTCGATGGTTGCGACCCGGGCCGTATCCGGTTGCGATTGCAAATTGCCCCACTCGACCAGCTGCTCCAAGGCCTGCTGAACGGCCTCCAAGGTTGGAGCGCCCGCCGGCCAAGCCGCTTCGATCAGGACGTCATCGGGTCGCAAGTGCAGGCGGAACTGACGCTTCGATGCTGCGAAGACATCGAGGATCGCGCGATATAGCGGCGCATTGTCGGCCATGACGTGGCCGAACAAAGCGGAGGCGGAGCGCGGCAGTGGGTTGGAGGACATCGCCTCATTGTCTCAGGCTGGTGCGACGGACCCAACACCGCGCACGGGAAATGCATTCTTCGATGTCGACTATCGACGCCATGGTCCTCTCGAGTATGCCATTCGCCCGGCCTCGCGGGCCGGGCCGAGCCCCGAGATGCCCCCTTTGCCAACCCGGATAATCGGTGCTAGCTTCCCAACCCCGGCATTTTCGACGGATCCCTATGACCGCAAAACGGCAACCCATCGAGTACGCGGACGCGAGCCCCGAGGTGCGCGCGGTCTATGACGACATCATGGCGACGCGCAAGACGGATTGGGTCAATAACTTTTGGAAAGTGCTGGCCCATGATCCGCCGACCTTGAGACGGATCTGGGCCAACATCAAGGAGGTCATGGGACCGGGGACGCTCCCCCCCTTGACCAAGGAGCTTCTGTACGTGGCGGTGAGCGCTTCGAATGGGTGCCACTACTGCATTGCTTCCCACGGCGCTTCGGCCAGGAAGCAGGGCATGACGGAGTCGCAGTACTCGGAGCTCCTGGCCATCGTCGGTCTCGCGAACGAGACCAACCGGCTCGTGACCGCGCTGGGCGTCGACATCGATGCGGCGTTTCTCTGACGTATGGATCTCGGATTGAAAGGGCGCCGGGCGCTGGTGATGGGCGGGTCGCGCGGACTCGGCAAGGCCGTCGCGGAAGTCCTGGCGGAGGAGGGCGCTCGAGTCGCGATCTGCGCGCGTGACGCGGCACGTGTGGCCGCGACCGCCGCGGAGCTCGGGGTCGAGGGACTGGTCTGCGACCTGTCGGTACCGGGCGCCGCCGATACGGTCGTGCGTAAGGCGCAGAGCCTCTTGGGGCACTTGGACGTGCTGGTCGTCAACACCGGCGGTCCGCCCGCCGGCCAATTTGCCGAGTTGTCCGACCTCGCCTGGCATACCGCATTCGAACAGCTGTGGATGAGCAGCGTAGGCGCCATTCGCGCCGCGCTTCCCGATATGCGGGCGCGACGCTCGGGTCGGGTGATCGTGATCACCTCGATCGCCGCGCGCGAGCCGGTGGCGAATCTGATGTTGTCCAATTCACTGCGCGCGGGTCTTCACGGGCTCATCAATGCGCTCAGCAAGGAAGTGGCCGCCGATCAGGTTACGGTCAACGCACTGATGCCCGGCTATACGCTGACCGAGCGGCTCGAGGAGCTTCATCTCGATGAGGTCAAGCTGGCTGCGCAAATTCCGGCGCGCCGAATCGGTCGTTCACGGGACTTTGCCGCTCTGGCGGCCTTTCTCGCCTCCGAGCAGGCGGGCTATGTCACCGGTCAGGCCATCGCCTGCGACGGCGGTCTGCTACAGTCGATTTGATTCGCCCACTACAGGCGCCAACTAAGGGATGGGAGAGTGAAGTGAAGACCCTGCGAGCCACTGCGATCATCTTGTCGTCCGCGCTGTTGTCTGCGACGGCTGCCACTGCCGATCCTGCTGCGGCACCCAGCTTGAATGATACGTACGCGGTGCTGGCGTCGAAGCGAATTGTCGACCTCACCCACACCTTCGGCCCCAAGACCCCGCACTGGAAGGGGTTCGGCGAGGAAACCGTCACCGACCTGTACACGATCAAGAAGGACGGCTTCCACGTGCAGCAATTCACCCACGTCGGACAATGGGGGACGCACATCGATCCGCCGGCCCACTTCCACGAAGGGCTGCGCACCGTCGATCAGATCCCGCCGACGGAGATGGTGCTGCCGCTCGTGGTGCTCGACGTGCATGCCAAAGTGGCCAAGAACCCGGATTACACGCTCACCGTCGAGGACGTGAAGGCGTGGGAGGCGAAGCACGGCCGCATCCCGGCGCATGCCTTCGTCGCGATGCGCACGGATTGGTCCAAGCGCTGGCCTGATCAAGATGCCATGCAAAATCACGACGCGGCCGGCGTGGCGCATTACCCGGGTTGGAGCAAACCTGTGCTGAAGCTCCTGTACGAGGACCGCGGCATCACCGCCTCCGGGCATGAGACCACGGATACGGATCCGGGTCTCGCCACCAGCAAGGATGATTATTCCCTCGAGAGTTACATCCTCGGGACCAATCACTACCAGATCGAGATGCTGGCGAACCTGGACGAGGTGCCGGAAGCCGGTGCGATCGTCATCGTCACGTGGCCGAAGCAGGAGGGAGGCACCGGATTCCCGGCACGCGTCATCGCCATCGCTCCCTGATCGGCCTGTGAGCTCGCAGCGCTGGTCGTCGGGCCTGGCATTCTCGCTGAGCGCGGTCGGCGCGGCCGTCGGTCTCGGCAGTATCTGGCGCTTCCCCTATCTCGCGGGAGCGGGGGGCGGATTCGCGTTCATTCTGGTGTTCGTGATTGCGTGCCTGGTGTTCGGCGCTCCGGTGCTGGTGGGCGAGATCGTGATCGGCCGCTGGTCGCGCCGCAGTCCGCCGCAGGCGGCCGGGGAAATTGCCGCGCGCTTCGGTTACTCCAGATCCTGGAACATCGTGGGTTGGACGGGCTCCGTCGCGGGCTTTCTGATCGTCTCCTACTACACGATGATTGCGGGATGGGTGCTTGCCTACACCTGGTATTTTCTCTCCGGGAACTACGTGCAGGGCGCCGTCGCGGCCACCCGCAAGTTCCATGCCTTCATCGCCGATTCGCGGGCGGTGTCGCTGTGGCAGCTCGGTTTCTTCGCGCTGGTGGCGCTCATCTCGGCGCGCGGCGTGAATCGCGGCGTCGAATGGGCCAACCGATGGCGCGCGCCGGCGCTGCTCGCCATATTGCTGGTGCTGGTGGCGTACGCGCTGGTGACCGGTGATGTGGCGCGCGGGCTCACGTTCGCCTTCGCACCCGATTTCACCCGGCTCACCCCGGCGGTCGTTCTCGGCGCCGTGGGCCAGGCGCTGTACGCCTTGGGTGTCAGTGCCGGCATCATGATCGCCTACGGGGCGTACATGTCGGCCGGAGAGTCGCTCGGGCGGGTCGTGCTGGCCGTCGTCGGATCGATATTCGCCGTGTCATTGCTCGCGACGGTGGCCATTTTTCCGCTGGTGTTCCATTACGGCCTCGATCCCGCCGGGGGACCGCAGCTCGTTTTTGAAGTCCTGCCGGTTGCGTTTGCGGAAATGCCGGGAGGGCGGGTCATCGGCACGCTGTTTTTTGCGCTGCTCATTCTCGCCGCGTTCACTCCGTCGGTGGGATTGCTGGAGCCGTGGATCGCGTGGCTGGTCGAGCGCGCTCGAATGCGGCGGCCGCTCGCGGCAGGCCTCATCATGGGTTCATGCTGGCTGGTCGGGCAGGGCTCGGTGCTGTCGTTCGGGCGATGGGCCGCCTGGCATCCGTTGCCTTGGATTCCGAGGTTCGCGTCGTTCGACTTTTTCGGGCTCATGGATTTCGTGAGCGCGAATCTCCTGATGCCGATGTCCGCGCTGCTGGTCAGTGTGTTCGTGGGGTGGCGGATGAATCACCTGATTCCAGATGGGGAGCTGAGCGGGCTATCCGCGACCTCGCGGCGCCTCCTGGGATTTGCCCTGCGCTATGTGTGCCCGCTGGGGATCGTCGCCGTCGTCATCTTCGGATTCGTGGGCTAGGCTCAGATCTTATGGGGATGTCCGCGCATCTCCCGCAAAATGAAGATTGAGCGCGCCTGCCGCACTTGGGGGATGCGATAGAGTTTCTCCCGGAGGAAGCGCTCGTAGTCGGTGGTGCTCGAGGCGGCGACCCTCAAGTAGTAATCGAAATCTCCGGCCACCAGCGCGGCCTCGATCACCTCGGGCAGGTTGGCGATCGCCTTCTCGAACGCGTCCAGCACGTTGCCGGTTTGTCGCTGCTTCTCGAGCGTCACTTCGACGACGATCGTCTCGGGCAGGCCGATGGCGGCGCGATTGATGATCGCCGTATAGCCCTTGATCACGCCGCTCTCCTCCAGGGCGCGCACGCGGGTCCAGCAGGCCGACGGCGAGAGCCCGATGCGGTGCGCGAGGTCGGTATTCGAGAGCTTTCCGTCGCGGGATAGCTCGTCCAGGATCCGATGGTCGAGGTCGTCGAGCCGGACCGCCGCAGTGGCGGCTGGAAGGGTGGAACTGTGCATGGCCTTTTCAGTCTGGGTGGTGGTCAACTTCAGAAGTATCTGCTAAAAAACATTAAAACGGCAGAAGAATCTTTCGTAAAGGCGATTTCCACGTCCCGCCTTTGAAAGCACATTCGGTCGGCAGCGCACTAATATCCAAGCGACGGGCCGCGTGTAGCTGACGGGGTGCAGTGCGTGCCTGCCCTTAAGGGAGAGATCAAAATGCCAATGTCGAATAACAAGCAACTCGGCGGCTCGCTGCTGGGTGCTCTTTCGGTGCTCTGCGTCGCTTTCGGCGCCGCTTCGGTGGCGGTCGGCGCCCCGGCTGAGGGGCCGCAGCAGGGTTCGTCCCAGGGTGCGTCGGACTCGAGCGATACCCTCGAGGAGGTCGTGGTGACCGCGGAGACTTACAAGTCCACCTCGCTGACCACCCCCATCAGTATCACCGCCGTCTCCGGCAGCCAGCTCGCGAGCGCCGGCATCACTTCACTCGAGCAGGTCGCCCGCGACGTGCCGGGCCTCTCCATGCGCAGCTCGGGTCCGAATCAGACCGAGTTCGAGGCTCGCGGTATCGCCTCCAACGGCGGCAACTCGCCGACCGTGGGCTTCTATCTGGGGGATATCCCGCTGTCGCCCCCCGCCATGGGTCAGATCGGCAAGGTGGTGATCGACCCGAATCTGTACGATCTCGACCGCGTCGAAGTGCTGCGGGGACCGCAAGGGACGCTGTACGGCGCGAGCTCGATGGGCGGCACCATCAAGCTGATTCCCAATGCGCCGCAGCTCAACACCATCACCGGTTCCACGGATGGGACGCTGTCACACACCGATGGCGGGCGTGCCAACGGCGGCGCCGACTTCATGGTCAACTACTCCACCAGCGAGTACTGGGCGCTGCGCGCGGTGGGCTCGTACGACTACCGCAGCGGCTGGATCAGCCGGACGGTGGTGAGCCCGTTCCCGACGGACGTGCTCGCGCCCGATGGGCCGCCTTACACCCGCGGCAATGTGGCCGGTACGCCGGCGTCGCAAATCATCCCGGACGTGAATGACGCGCACACCTATTCCGGGCGCGTAGAAATGCTCATCCAGCCTAGCGATGCGCTGCACATCAACCTGCTCGCGCTCAGCCAACGCTCGACCCAGGGCGGCTACGACGAATTCGATAATCCCCCTGGGCCCGCGTACATGACGCACTTTCAGCCGTACCCGATCGGTGAATACATAGACGATCGGGTGAACCTGTTCTCCGCGACCGTGGAGGCGGATCTCGGTTTTGCCAAGCTGACCAACGCGGCGGGTTACTTCAACCGGCACATGGAGCAGAGCCAGGACGCCTCGGAGGCGACTTCCTGGACCCTGGAGTCGTTTCTGGTGACCCCTGAGGAAATGGCCGCGGTCGGCATGCCCACGTACATCAGTACGCCCATCTACGAGGCGGAACCCGAGCATCAGTGGACCGAGGAGCTGCGCTTGAACTCCTCGAACAGCGACACGCTTCACTGGGCCACGGGCCTTTTCTACAGCCGGCTGAACTCCGCCTTCATCGAGCAGCAGAACGCCCCCTACATCGCGCAGCTGTCGCAATTCCTGACGCCGCCCATGAACAATCCGACCGGGCTGACCTTCGGCATCGACAATCTGTATGAGATCACCCAGAAAGCGGTGTTCGCCGACGCGTCCTGGCAGTTTGCCCCGACCTTCAAGATCGAGGGCGGCCTGCGCTATTTCCGCTACGACACCTCCGCCTTCAACAACGAGTGGGGCTACTTCTTCACCCCGCAAGCGCAACCGCTCGCCAATCCGCCGGGCAACTTCGCCTCGGCGAACGGCGTGATCCCGCGCGCCGCCGTGGCCTGGATGCCGAACCAAAATCTCACGACGTACGTGTCGGCCTCCAAGGGCTTCCGCCCCGGTGGGGCGAACATGACGATTCCCCTGACCGCCTGCCCCGAAGGCGGCCCTGCCTCATTCGACTCCGATACCGTCTGGGACTACGAGGCCGGCGAGAAGGCGCTGCTCGCGGATAATCGGATCCGCGTGAATGCCGATGTCTACTACATCAAATGGGACAAGGTGCAACAAACCGCGTTGCTCTCGTGCGGTACCCAGTACACCACCAACGCCGGTGATGGCTCGAGCTACGGACCCGAGATCGAGATCGCGGCGAAGGTTGCCGAGCACTGGACGCTGTCCCTGGCGGGGACCTGGACCCGGGCCAATATCACCAATGTGAGCCCGGGCTACGTCCAATCGCTGACCAACTCCGGCTACAGCTTTCCCAGCTGCGGGAGTGGCGGCTGCAGCAGCGTTCCCATCTTGAATGTGCCGAAGGAAACGGCCAGCGCCTCGATCGAGTACGCTCAACCGATCGGCAACCTCACCATGAAGGCGCGGCTCGACGGTTCGTACACGGGTTCGTCCTGGGACGAGTCCTATTCGGTCATCCAGCTTCCCGGCTATGGCATGGCGAACTTCCGCATCGGAGTCAGTGCGGATCGCTGGACCGCCACCTTGTTCGTGAACAATCTCACCAACAAGATACCCTGGGTTTCCGCGAACAATACGAGCTTCAGCTTCAACGTCGGGCCGTTGACCCGCATCTCGACGCTGCAACCCATGACCATCGGAACGCTGGCCAGTTATCGCTTCTGAGCGAATGCCGGGGAGGACATCATCGTGAAATCGAGCACCCAGTCACTGGTCCCGCATTACCGCTGGGACGACATGCCCGCGGAGCAGCTCAAGAAGGGGCTGACCCGCAAGCTGGTCACCGGCGAGCGCATGATGATTGCCCACGTGTATATCAAGAAGGGGGAGGAGGTGCCCCGGCACTTCCACGACAACGAGCAGCTCACCTACATCCTGAGCGGCGCGCTGCACTTCTGGTTCGACAGGGACGGCGTTGAGCAGGAAATCACCGTGCGCGCCGGCGAGGTGATCGTGATTCCTTCCAACCTGCCGCATCGCGCCGTCGCGCTCGAGGATACCCTGGACGTGGACGTGTTCTGTCCCCCGCGCCAGGACTGGCTCGCGGGCACCGACGCCTATCTTCGAGGCTGAATGAGCGATTACGACATCGATCCGGGAGTGCCCGCGGCGATCGAGCGCTTCAAGCTGCCCGAGACCCTCGGTTTCGGCCCGGTCAACGCACCGGTGATGTTCGAAGCCGAGTGGCGCGACGGGGGGTGGGGCAGGGGCCGCCTCGAGCCCTATGGCCCGATCGAGCTGTTGCCGGGAGCGCGTGCCCTGCAGTACGCCGAGCTGGTGTTCGAGGGCATGAAGGCTTATCGGGTGGAACGCAGCCGCCCCAATTTTTTTCGCCCCGACGCGAATTGCGCGCGCCTGCAGCGCTCGGCGTCCCGCATGTCCATGCCCGCGGTGCCGGAGGCACTTTTCTTCCAGGGCATCGGTGCCGTGGCAAACGCGTGCAGCCCCATCATGCCGACGCAATCGGGACGGTCCTTGTACCTGCGGCCGTTCCTGTTCGGCACCGAAAGCGGCTACATGCTGCGAAATTCGCACACCTTCCGTTTCATGGTCATCGCCAATCCCGTGGAATCCTATGCAACCGGGTCGATGCAGGTCGTCATCGAGCGCGCCGAAGTGCGCGCGGCCGTGGGCGGCCTGGGTGAGGCGAAGGCGTCGGCGAACTACGCCGCTTCCTTGCGTGCGTCCAATGCGGCGGTGGAGCGGGGCCGTACGGTCGCCTTGTGGCTCGACGGTAGCGAGCATCGCTACCTGCAGGAGCTCTCGGGCATGAACATCTTCGCCGTCCTGGACGGCGAGCTGCATACGCCGGAGCTCGACGGCGCGATCCTGCCGGGGATCACGCGGGACTCGCTGCTCGTTCTGGCGCGGAGCCTCGGCTACCAGATGCACGAGCGCCGGATCTCCCTCGATGAAGTGCTCGAGGGCATCGAGAGCGGCCGCTGCGGCGAGATGTTTGCCTGCGGCACGGCCGCCATCGTCGCCCCGATTGCGCTCTTGGTGGAAGACGATGGTCGCGAATACAAGCTGCGGCAAACCGATGTGGTCGCAAAACATCTGCGCGAGTCGCTGCTGGCCATTCAGGAGCGGCGTGCGCCGGATCCGTTCGGCTGGACACGGGAGCTCGCGCCGGGCTGATCCATCGGGGGTCGCGAAAGCTGTCCGGTCCGCGGGCGGTCGCGTCGCTACAATCGGGCCATGACAATCACCTTCCAGGTACCGACCGGATGAGCGTCCGGCGGGCCTTCGTCTGGGCATCGGCCGGGCGCTATCTCACGATGGCCATCGGTCTGGTGTCCACGCTGATCCTGGCCCGCCTGCTCGCTCCCCGGGAGTATGGCGTCACCGTGTTGGGCGGTGCGGTGTTCGCGGTTGCCGAAGCCCTTCGCGCCTTGGGCGGAGGCGCCTACCTGATTCAGAAGCACGATCTCGCCCACGATGACATCCGCGCCTGCTTCACCGTGAGCTTGCTCGCCACCGTACTCCTTGCGGGAGTGCTGTGGCTGTTGGCGCAGCCGCTGGCGACGTTTTTCGCGATGCCGCAGCTCGCGCCCTACCTTCGCGTGGCCACGCTCGGCTACCTGACCGGGCCATTCACCTACCCCATCGGAGCGCTCTTGAGCAGGCGCATGGCCTTCGGCCGCATTGCCGCCGTCGGTGTGGCAACCTCCCTGGTGTACGCGGGGGTCAGCATCGTGCTGGCGCTGCGCGGTTTCAGCTACATGAGCTTCGCGTGGGCGGGCGCCGCCTCGACCGCAACGACCATGCTGTCGTACTGGATGTGGTGGGAGGATCGTTCGATATTCAGGCCGACTTTCAGGCGCTGGGGAAGCCTCCTCAAATTCGGCGTCTACGATAGCGCCACGGCGCTCATCACCCAGCTCGGGGATACGCTCCCGTATTTCATCTTCGGCAAGCTGTTGACGCCGGCCGCCGTGGGACTGGCGCAGCGCGCGGTGATGCTGTGCATGATGCCCGAACGCGTGGTCCTGGCGGGCGTCAGCGCCGTGGCGCTGCCTGCGTTCGCGCAGGAGGCCCGTGAAGGCCGCGGCGTTCGCGGCAGCTACCTGCGCGCCATCGAGCTGGTCACTGCCGCTCAATGGCCGTCGCTGCTTCTCCTGGCGCTCCTGGCCCAACCCCTGGTGGGGATCGTTCTCGGCTCGCAGTGGCTGGCCGTGGCGCCGCTGATGCGAATCCTGGCCGTTGCCTTGATGTTCGCTTTTCCCATCGTGCTTCATTATGCGATGGTGGTGTCGGTCGGCGCGATCCGCTACATGCCGGCGATCATGATCCTGCAGGCGCTCTGCTCGGTCGGCGCGTTGACGCTGGCGGCCCGTCATGGGTTGTACGTGACCGCGCTCAGCACCTTGGTCATCATGCCGTGCAACGGACTTCTCGCGATCGGCATCGCCCGGCATTTCCTCAAGTTTCATTGGCGTGACCTGTTCGTGGCGACGCGAAAGAGCATGGGCGTAACGCTGCTCTGCGCCATGGGGCCGGCGCTGATCTTGTCCGCCCATGGCGGCCCGGATCTTGGATTCGCGGCCACGGCGTTGGCGCTGGTGGGCGCCGGTGCAGGGTGGCTCGTGGGATTGAAAGTCACGCACCACCCGCTGCTCGATGAACTCGGCAGATTCGGGAATGCGGTTCGGTTGCGGCTCAGGTCGGCGACAGGCCGGCCAGCCAATCCTTGATGACTGCGCGGAGCCGCGCGCGTTCTTTGCCCGGCGTGAACAAATGGTCGCTCTCGGGGAAAAACTCGAGTCTGAGCGAGTCGCCGAATTCCACGTCGCGGAATGCATCGTGCATCTGCTGCCGGTAGGTCGCCCGCGGCGAAAGCGCGGAGAATACGCCGAACATCTTGACGCCGCGGCGCACGGCCTCGCGATAGGACTGCTCGAGATAGGGGCTGTATTCCAAGCCATCCAGAGTGAGCGTATCCGGCTGTTTTTGCGGCAGCACGCCGTGCCTGACGTGCGTCAGCAGGCGTCGGAGCAGCCCGCTTCGCAGGGTGGCGATGCTGATCCAGTTGCGCAGCCGCAGCAGGCGTTGCGCAATGTAATGATAATAGTAGCGCGCCGTCGGCGGAATGGTCGGATTGATGAGCACCAGGCCGACAACGCGCGGATCCCGGCGGGCGTAAAGCACCGCATGGTCGGCGCCCGAACACAGGCCGACCAGTACCACGCGTTTCACCTGATGATGCGTCTCGAGCGAATCCAACACCTCGGCGATGTCGGCGAGACAGGAGTTCACGGGCGACAGGTGATCGACCCGCTGGCTCGAGTCGCCGATACCCGAGAAATCGAAGCGCAGCACGGGATGGCCGGCCGCGGCCAGCTGACGCGCCATGAGGACATACATGCGGTGGTGTCCCACGCGATGCACGATCCCGGTATTCAAAATCACGATGGCCGGCGCATCGGGCAGCGGCCGCGCGGGTCGCGAGAGTATGCCCACGAGCGATTGCCGCCGGCCGAACGCGACGATGTGCTCGGTGAACGAACCGCTCATGCCAGCCACTCGACGATGCGCTGGATGGCCTGCACCTGCACCTCGCCGGTCAAGGTTACATCTTCGCGCCAGGGGCAGCGCGCATCGATGAACTCGAGCGCGGCGTGCGCGCCCGCCCGGGGCATGTCGCGTTCGAGATCCGCATGCGAGGCAAGCCGCTCGGTCACCAGCACGAGAGTGCGCCGCTTCGCGGCTGCGAGATCCGCGCGCAAGTCGATGGCCTGGAACTCCCGCAGCATCCGTGCCGATAGGGGGAACCCGTCGATCTCGGCGACCCCGGGCGTATCGGCGATGTTCAGGCTGCGCAGATATTCCGGGCCCGAGACGATGGGGTCCCAGAGGACCAAAGCCTCGATCTCGTCGGCAAGCCGCGCCGCCGCCCTCGCGGCCACCGTGGCGCCGATGCGCATTCCGACCAGCGTCACGCGGGGAGCGCCCGCGATGTCCTTGAGCCCCTCGATGGCGGACTCGGCGTCGCCCTCCCAACCGGTCAAATCGGCATCGATCAGATCCCCCGCCGAGTCGCCGGTGCCGAAGTAATCGAAGCGCAACGTATGGAAGCCGGCTTGCGACAGCTTCGTGGCGAGATGGCGCATCGAACGATGCGCATTGACGTATTCCGAGCCCCAGGGGTAACAGAGCGCCGCCGCCCTGGGATGCGCACGCTTCACCGCCGGCGGCTCGTAGATCGCGAACAGGCGCCGATCGCCGGAGCCTACATAGAGCGGATTCACCGAGGCGCCTCGGCATCGATCAACGCGGCAACCTGGCGCAGGTTATTGAAGAACAGAGCGCGCGGATCCATCCGATACTGGGTGCGCTGTTCCAGCATATTGGCGACCCGCAGCGACAACAGCGAGTAGCCGCCGAGCTCGAAGAAATTGTCGCCGGCATCGACGCGCTCGCAGTTGAGCACCGAGCGCCAGATCTCGGCCAGGAGTTTCTCCGTCTCTGTCGTCGGGGGATCGTGATGCGGCGCCTGCGCCTGAGACGCGGAGAACGGATCCGGCAGCGCGCCGCGATCCAGCTTGCCGTTCGGCGTGAGCGGCATGGTCGGCAAGGCCATGACGATGGACGGCACCATATAGTCGGGCAGCTCGCCGCGGAGGTACCGCTTCATGTCGTTGAGTGTAGGCTCTTCGCCTTCGCCGTAAACCACGTACGCGGCCAGACGGGGGTCGTCCTGCTGCGCTTCGCGTACCACGACAACCGCTTCGCGAACCGCCGGATGGGCGCCGAGCACCTGTTCGATTTCACCCAATTCGATGCGAAACCCCCGAATCTTGACCTGCAAATCGGACCGGCCGAAGTGATGGAGCTTGCCTTCATGCCATCGGCCGAGATCGCCGGTGCAGTACAGGCGCGCCCCCGCGGTGGGGGCGTAGGGATCGGGTATGAAGCGCTCGGCGGTGAGCGCCGGACGACGATGGTAACCGGTGGCGACCCCGGCACCCCCGATGCAGATCTCGCCGATGACCCCGATGGGAGCCGCTCCCCCCGATGCATCCAGAATGTGCACCTGGGTGTTCGCAATGGGCACGCCGATACTGACCGGCGACGTCCCGCGCTCGACCTTCTCGAGGGTGGACCACACCGTCGTTTCGGTGGGGCCATACAGGTTCCACAACTCGCCGACCCGCCCGAGCAGCGAGTCGGCGAGCGCCCGCGACAGGGGTTCGCCGCCGCTCAAGGCGCGAAAACCGGCACGCGGCGACCACGAGGTCTCCAGCAGCATGCGCCAGGTTGCCGGAGTCGCCTGCAACAATGTCGCGCCGCTGCTTTTCAGCAGGTTCGCCAACGCCTCGCCGTCCGTGGCCGTCTTGCGCGCTACCAGTTCGATATGCGCTCCCACCATCAACGGCAGAAAGAGCTCGAGCGCCGCGATGTCGAAGGAGATGGTGGTGACCGCGGCCAGCACGTCGGTCGCACCGAGTCCGGGCCGGTCCCGCATGGAACAAAGAAAGTTGAGCAAGGCACCGTGCGACACCGAGACGCCCTTCGGACGTCCCGTGGAGCCCGACGTATAGATGACGTAGGCCGTATCGGCGGGACCCGGTTTGCCGTGGAGATTGGCGACCTCGGCCGCGGGGGCGGCCGCGTCGGCGTGCGCCAAGGCGATCGGCGCCACGTCGAGGATGACGATCCCTTCGGGAACCTCGAGTCCCGGCGGAACGCCGCCTGCCGTCAACAACACGGCCGCGCCGCTGTCGGCGAGCATGTATTGGAGGCGCGCCGCAGGGAAGTCGGGATCGAGCGGCACATAGCCGCCGCCGCTCTTCAGAGTCGCGAGCAGGCTCACGAGGATCAGGGGCGAGCGGCTCATGCACACCGCCGCCAATCGGCCCGCTCCCATGCCGAGATCGCCGAGCCGCCGCGCGACTGCGTTGGACTGGGAATCGAGCTCCGCGTAGGTGCAGCGGGCGCCTTCGTAGGTGATCGCCGTGGCGTGCGGGCATCGCTGCACTTGTTCCTCGAACAGGCGGGGAAAGAGCCGATGCTGGGGATAGTCGACACGGGTGGCATTCCAGGCCGCGAGCGTCGAGGACTCCTCGGCCGGCAACAGCGGGAGCGCGCTGATGGGGAGCGTTGCGCCCGCGGCCACGGCCTCGAGCAGCGTGAAGTATTCCGCAATCCAGCGCTCGATGGTCGCGCGCTCGAAAAGGTCCGTGTTGTACTCGACATTGATCTTGCGGCTGATCTCGGTGTCGACCGAAAAGCTCAGTTCGAACTGCGCCCCGCCGCGATCCAGTTCCACCGGCTCCCAGTCGACACCCTGGATGGCAATGCCATGCATGGGCGCGTTGGTGACGTTGAACATCACCTGGGCGAGCGGGGCGCGGCTGCGATCGCCGCGTTGTCCGATTTCCTGCACCAGGCGGTCGAAGGGTACGTCCTGCCGTGCGAACGCCTCGAGCGCCGTGGCGCGCACCCGCCGCAGCAGCGTCTCGAACGTCGGATCACCGGATAAGTCGTTGCGCAGCACCAAGGTATTGACGAAGGTGCCGACCAAGCCTTCGAGCGCGCTGTGGGTCCGGTTTGCGACGGGCACGCCGATGGGGATATCCGTTTGACCGGTGAGTCGCCGTAGGAGCACGGCAAACGCGGCGAACGTGCTCATGAACAAGGTCACGCCGGCGCGCCGCGAAAAAACTGTCAGCTGCTCGAACAGGGTCGCAGGAATCTGCCGCTCGTGGTACGAGCCGTTCGTGGTCCACACGCGCGGCCGCGGATGATCGGTGGGCAGATCGACGGTGGGCAAGGCGGAGAGCTTGAGCCGCCAGAAATCGAGCTGCTGCTCGAACTGGGCACCGAAGGCGGCGCTGCGCTGCCAAATCGAGTAGTCGCGATAGCTGACCGGCAGTGGCGGCAGCTCGAACGTGACGCCGCTCCGGCGATGGTTGTAGAGCGACGCGAGCTCGCGGCCGAGCACGCCCATGGACCATTGGTCACCGGCAATGTGATGCAGAACGATGGCGAGTATGTGTGCCTCATCGCCAATCCGAAACAGCCCGGTGCGCGCCACCGGCTCGGCGCCGAGATCGAACGGCGTGCGGTTCATATCCGCGGCGCGCTGCAGGGCGGCCCCATAGGGGTCCGGTTGCCCGCGCAAATCCACGTACGGCAAGACGTCGCGTGTCGCAGGCTCGACGGTTTGAGCCGGCCGGTCGTCGATCAGGCGAACGCTGGAGCGAAGAATGGGGTGCCGTTCGACCAGCTGCTCGAAGCTCTCGGTCATGTTCCGAGCGTCGAGACTGCCGCGAATGTGGAGCGCCGCACCCATGTTGTAGGCGGTGGTGCCGGGGTTGAGCGATTGAATCAACCACATCCGCTCCTGGGAGTACGACAGCGGCGCGGGTCCCTCGGCGGCGCCGGCACGAATCGCAGCGAGGACCGGCGCCTGCTCGCGGGCGGCGACGGCGAGGTCGATGCGGCGCGCCAGGGCAGCGAGGCTGCGCTCGGTGAACACATCCTTCAGCGGCAGCTCCAGCTCGAACAGGTCGCGCACGCGCGCGACGACCTGCAAGGCGAGCAACGAATGGCCGCCCAATTCGAAGAAATCGTCATTCCGGCCGACGCTCTCGACGTGCAGTATCTCGCGCCAGATCGAGGCCAGGCGCTCTTCGGTGAGACTGCGCGGCGCCTCGTACGCGCCAGAGTCCGGGGCGTTTTTATCGGGTTTCGGCAGCGCGCGCTTATCGAGCTTGCCGTTCGAGGTGAAGGGCAGCTGGGCGAGCCGCACGAACACCGCGGGCACCATGTGATCCGGAAGGCGCGCGGCGAGAGCGGAGCGAAGCTCGGCGACATCGAGCTCGCCTTCAGCTTTCGGCACCACGTAGGCGGTCAGGATTCGAGCACCCGGCTCATCCTCCCGCACCAGGGCGGCCGCCTGCCGCACGCCGTCGATGTCGCGCAACGCGGCCTCGATGTCGCCGAGCTCGACGCGAAAGCCGCGCAGCTTCACCTGTTGGTCCGCGCGCCCCGCGAATTCCAGACTGCCGTCCGTTCGGCGCAGCACCCGATCGCCGCTGCGATACATGCGGCTGCCGGGCTCGCCGTAAGGGTCGGGTACGAAGCGTTCGGCCGTGAGCGCCGGACGGCCGAGGTAACCGCGCGCCAAGCCGATGCCCGCGATGTACAGCTCGCCGTGGGCGCCAAGCGGCACGGGCTCGAGCGAGGCGTCGAGTACGTAGACGCGAGTGCCGACCAGGGGCTCACCCAACGGCGCGACGATGGCGCCCTGGAGCGGTGCGCTCACCATCGCGGAAACCGTGCA
>Ga0182012_10001420_pt1 | contig 26302 bp, 24 predicted proteins | sample 612S2SmetaG_FD_120486 | JGI IMG/M metagenome (GOLD analysis project Ga0182012, IMG submission 120486) | Permafrost microbial communities from Stordalen Mire, Sweden - 612S2S metaG | ecosystem: Environmental > Terrestrial > Soil > Wetlands > Permafrost | place: Sweden: Stordalen | collected...
GCGCATAAAGGAGATTCAGGCCTATTCTCAGGCGCCGGGTTGCGACTAGAGGCGTTAAAGGTTCCGTAGATAGCGGACTGCCGCCTAGAGAATTGCTAATACCAGTCACGGGCGGCCTCACAGAGCCAGGCGGGTCGACGGGGTGTTATTCGAAATGGCATTTTAGGTGGATGAGGGGACAATCGGGCATGATATAGAACGAGGTGGCTCATCGCATGATGCCACGCTACCGACCGCGCCGAAGGCGGCTGTATGGAGGAAATCGCTTATTTCGGGAGATGCTCAGAGTAAGCTGATCAGCGTATCGGTCTCGGCATCCTTGAACTCGATCGAGGTTGCTAAATGATGATCTCCCTAGCTGTTTCCCTTGAAGAGTTGTGAGCCTTCGGCGAAGAGGCGAGCCAGTGTAAAAAAGGTGCTCGAGCTATTCGATCACATATCTACCCTCATATTTCTTGAATTTTTCGTTTAGAAAACGAAGCGCATCCGGGGTCGTCATCGACAACAACAGATCCATGTCGGCGTTCCATGGAAACAACTTGCGGCGATCAGGTTTTAGACGGTAGCCCTGGTCGTAGGCATCCTGCACTGCAAGCGCCGCGTGAGAGTTGATCTCCCTCGGCACAAGGAAGGCATTATTATAGTGGAGTTCGACTAGATCATAGCGGAAGTCTTCGCACAGTAGGGCCAACTGAGCTAGGCTCTGGCCGTAGAAGTGATCAGACGCCCAGACGTGGGAAGGGTCGTACTTGACCGAGAACCTTATTGGAGGCGGAATCTTTTCGTTCACCTCCGCGCAGATAAGACTGGGACGATATCCTGTTAGCACTTCGCGCAAGACGAAATAGTCGTAGCTGTCGATATCCATATTCAAAAATGTGAAGTTCTCTGGAGTTGAACAGCAGCGCAGGATGTCAAGGACGTTTTCTGGAGTGATCTTAGCCCTGAGCAGGTTAACGTTATTGAAGCGCCGGTATAGTCCACTTAGGGCCTTAAATTTCTCGCCGTCGTATTCGACGGCTAAACCGGAACAATTTGCCTGATAAAGCGCAAAGGTGTTGGACATTGTGTAGCCGTCTGAGGCGGCCATGTCGACTACGAACGAAGAAGCTGATGGTTCCCCGTTCAGGTACCTATTGATCACCGCTTCCTCACCGGAGTTCGAGTATGTACGAGAAGGGGGCCAGGAGCCGTCCGACCTCACGGTGAATTGCCGTAATAGAGATCTTGAGGTTGTCGCTAAAGTTCTGAGCATAGAGTACGTTCCCATGAATCCCCGAGGCGAGCAACTTGCATGGCTAGCCGAACTCGGAGATGTTAGCCTTCGTTTTACCTAGCCCCACGTCTCTGGAGTGAGATTACCAGTTCATGCCACTTATCGATTGTTCGCTCTTTTCTGCTTTACCCGCAAGGCAAATGTTTTGGACTACTGCCACTTTCATGCTTTAGAGTCGATGAGGGATTGCGCGTGTTGGGCTCATCGTGTTTGCCAGGTATTTCTCAGTAGCTCCCGCGACGCATCGCGAAGTTTGGGTGCCACGAAAAGAGCATCCGCCCAGAGCGGCCGGCCGGAAATGCCATTTAGCACTTGATTATAAATGAGGTGAAGGGAGTAGCCATACCTGGCGAGTTGGCTTGACAAGTCTCCGAAGAGTGGCTGATTGGAATACATCGGGACAAAATAGACCTCGAGATAGACGAGGTCGACCCTAGATTCCGAAAGTAAGTTTGACGCGCCTAAGAGCGCATCGAACTCCCCACCTTGGATGTCCATCTTAAGCAGGTTAACGTGGGTTATCTTATTTGTCTCGGTGAAGCTATCGAGCGTTTTGACACTGACAGGCAGTTTTTCAACATTCTTGAGTGCCGCATTGTAGGTAGCTGAAAGATGATCGGAGTCGGGCTGAAGAAGAGAACTCGTATCTCGCTTAGCGTTTAAATAAAAATCCGCCATTCCCTCAACGGCTCCCACGGCGCATTGGTGGACGGATACTTTAGCATCACTTCCAAAGCTCGCTTCGATTTGAGCGCAAAGGTCGGGTTGGGCCTCAAAACAAAAGATGCGACTATTTTCGAAGAGGTTGCGGTATTCGTGAACTGTCTTGCCGACGTTCGCGCCGACATCGAGGATGGTAGGGGCTTCCACTTTGTTGAGTAGAGATTTCTGGTCGTCTAAACAACGTCGGTCAATTGGATGAAAATCGTACCCCTTCTCCATTAGTGCTCGTCGGCCTCCTCTGAGGATTTTGGCGATTAGCGATGTGCTTTTAACAAAGGCCATAGTTTCATGAAGAGCGCAGCTAAATCGCTCTATGTGCAGATATGCTCCAGTCGTGGTTCGTGGCTGTGATCGGGGCATCAGATCTGACGCCAAGTCGGCTCCTGCGCTTCCGCCGCTGTATCTGGGTGGAAGACGCGAGAGCTCCGAGGGTAAGGAGGGGAACCCAGATTGAGCGCCTGGACAAAGAAGGCCCAGTAAGATAGGGTCCAGCGAAGACAACCATGCAAGCAAGAAGTGCGCCCTTGAGATGTCGGGAGGCATCTCCCCATAGTGTGCGAACAAAAAACACGATTATCAGGCACTGGCTGAGAAGTCCCAGGAATCCGAAGTGAAAGAGTGCGGCAATTGGGGTATTGTGGATCTCCATCCCTAACGGGAGCTCCGCCAACGAATAGCCGTTACCGAACAGTATAGTGGTGAGAGTGATCTGACTCAGTGTCTCTCGTACTTGCGTTTCTCGGAAGGCAACAGTTTCGTAGTTGTTTGGGTCGCTTGCGAATTGCTGAAGACGGCTTGCCATAAGGGTTCCCATTGCGCCAAGCGATACGCTCGCAACGATGAGCGTCACGGCAATCACCATTCCGATCAGGTGCCAATACGCTCGGGCGTAAAGGCAAATCACACAGATGCCGACGGCTAACGACAGAAAGGCTGTTAGAGAGGCTGAGTACCTCATCGAATAAATGCTTATCAATATTGGCAAGAAATAGACAAGCCATTGATGAGCGCGGATTGCCAGCGCCATCGCGATGACTACTGCAAAGGCCGAGACAGTTCCTGCTTCAATCGGGTGCTCGGCAAGACCAGTCAATCGCTGCCAAGGTTGAAGTGTGCCGCTTCCATGACCTGGGACGATGGATGTTAGAACGTGAAAGTCTCCTTGGAGGATCACCGCTATGGAACTAGCAGTGCCTGATATAAGAAGGAGGACCAGGACCTCGGTATAACTGAGGATTTGTTTCCTGGAAATTAAGTAAGCGAAGGCCAGCATGGCGCAGAAGGCTATAAGCAGCGCCGACGTTCTTTGAAGATGTTCGACAGCATTTGAGGAGATGATCAGGGATAAGAGCCCTGCCAGGACCATTGCGAAAATCCCAGCCAACGGCAATCTGAGTCGAGGCGAGTGCGTGGGCTTTGGATGGGCACGATAGGGTATTGCTACCAATGCGACTAGGGGCGAAAGCAAATCGAAAACGGTCAGGCCGCCCAATCGAAATACCGACCAGAAAGATGTCAAAAGCGCAGTTGCGGTCAGCGCACGCAGTAAGTTTCGGTACATTGGCAGTTTTTATTCAGCAACGTTGCGGCAAAGAGGTTTACGCGTGTTCCTCAATGAGAAACAAGCGTATCCGCTGCGGCACTGACACGTTGATCAAAGGCGAGACTCATACACTGGTTCCATTGTTCTCGATCCGGCTGGGCGTCCTGATTTACAATCATTTCAAAAGAACCGTTGCAAAGGCCCCCTTTCCGATTAAAGCCGGAGTGCCAGATACTTGGTCGCCCGGAGAGATAGGCCGCCCATTGACTAAATGTCGAGAGTGAACCTACCATCAGTAAAGATTTGGATAGATAGATCAGGTCATCTTGGGCCGTTCTGCCCCTCACGAGGCGAACGTTAGGCATTCGAAGGAGGGGCGCAAGTTCATGCTCCGTTGCGTCTGAGCATACTCCTATCTCACCCCTCCAGCTGGAATCAGCCAAGATACGTTCGAGCACATTTGTATACCAGGAGATCGGAAGTTGCATGTTGAGGGTGCTGGTAACATTGGGATCATATTTCGGATGATCACCGAGGCGAACATGCACGCCAATGTGTGGTTCCGTCTTCGTTTGAACAAGGCTCTGATCCTTCAACGCCGAGAAAAAGCGTTCTTTGAGCCAAGGGTATTCTTTAGAGGGAATATCTTGGAAGTGGTTCTGCACGCCTCGAAATACCACGATTTGTCGTGAAGAATTGTTGGTTCTTGGATTCCACTTTTCTTCCCTGACCTGAGGCACGGAATACAGTAAACGCAATTTATCAAGACCGGAAATCTCTCCCGGAAGAGGCCGAAAGAGCCCGCAATAGTGGCGCCTGTCTTTTTCCCAGTGGGTCCATGACCGCCGCTTAATCTGTGGCCAAGTCGTGTAGATTTGGTCTGCTCCCATGGCTTTGCAGAAGAGCGATGACCTCGCCCAGCTAAAGAGCAAATTGCCGAGTCCCAGTCCGCCTAGCCGCACTAATCCGGTCTCTATGCCGATTGGGCTGGCAAATCCATAGATTCCATTTGGCATTTTCAGATCGCTTCCTTCGTCAAGGTGTTGAATTTGTTACTTTCTGAGGCTTTGGTTGACCGCATCGCCAGGAGGTATCCCAGCAGCGTTATGATTTCCGTGATGGTAACGGCTGCAGCAGCGCCTGTTTCGTTCCAAACCTTGCCGAGTAGCGCAATGCTGAGTATATTTATGATTCCGGCTACCACAAGAACGCGAAGGGAGCTTCGCTCCATCCGGAGCGGGAGAAGCCAATAGTAGACGATTGAGGTAGTCATGGCGTTCAAGAGGGGGAAAATGGCCAATATTCTGAGTGCCGGGAGAGCCGGCAACATACGTTTTCCGTACAAAAGTAGAATTATCAATTTCGGTATTGCAAAGACTATCACCGAGACGCCAGCTCCGATGGCAACTGATATCCCGCCTGCTAGATTAGCCAGGCGTGTAGCTCTTTGGTGACTGGACGCAGCGGCTTTCCTGCTGATCTTTGGGTAGACAAATTGAGTTATAGGAGCGCTCAAAGAGGACAAGTATCTTACAAGCTTGTCGGCGCACCCGAAGAACCCAACGTGCGCGGGGGAACTGACCATTCCTAGAATGGCAATGTTAACGGTTCCGGTCGAATAGCGGGCGAGTTGTTGAAGGAATAAAGTACCGCCATCGCGCATTACTTCGACGATGGCGTGTTTGCTTGGTATTACAAGCTTCAAATCGACTCCGACCCGTCGAATCGCCCATATGAACAGGCACAGCGTACAAGCGACTTGAATCAAAAGGACTTTGGATACGTCGCGATCGTCGTGGATCAGAGCGAGAATGAAGGCGACAGCGCATGCCCGCATTAGGGTATCTACGCTTAAATATGCGCGCAGACGTTCGCGACCCATAAAATACCATTGGAGGTCAAGGCCCTGCAGCACACCCCAAATGTAACCTCCCGTAACCAATAGCGGATAGCCGGACACACTTGGGATACACAGCATCGAGATGGGAATCAGCAAGGCGCAGGGGGCCGCGATCAAGAGTTTCGCCGCATTAATTGCACTGACTAGAAGCCCGAGGTTCGCTCCGGTTGGGTTTTCGGCAACTGCTCTAGATCCAGTCCAGCGGAAACCATATTCTGTAAACGTGCTTACAGTAAAGCCCAGTGATTGTGCAATTATTAGCCGACCGTAACAGGATGGGCTGAGTCGACGTGTGAGGAGCGCTACGCTGAGCGCAGGCACAAGATAATTGAGAAAGTGAATGAAGTAGAGGTGAAGTACAGTTGCGCTGCTTTTGTGATTAATTACCCGCCTCAGTTTTTGGGAGATTGATCCGGCTAGCGGTTGGGTGGTCTCGGTGCTTTTGGTTGGGATTGAAGTGGGCAAACTCAAGTTGATTCCGGCAGAGCGGCGGACGAGTGCGAACGGAAGAGAGCGCTCGTCGAATGAGCTGATTGGTATGGAGCGTTGCGGCCTATGGATGGCGCAGAATTTTATGTTTGGGTGCTGTCACTGGTGGAGGTTTTGAGCAGCCGACGATTGCCAGACATTCACTGACCGAATCGTCATAGGCTGGTTGGGCCCGGTCCCGAGAATCAGAATCAGGTGCTGCTGATCGAGAACACCAAACAGCCAAGGCTGATTGTGCGGCGTTGGTGGCTGATCAGTGTATTGGGTCCATGCACGATCGGAACCCATGGGTTTCCCGTCGAGAAGAAAGCGAGCATATCCGGGCTTGCCCGGCTTAGCCGGCACCCAAAGAAATCCGAACCGATGGTAGCGTTTAAAGTCGATGTCTTTATTGGCAAATCTTTTTGGTTCGTCGGAGCGCATGGGCTCTTCGCAAGATCCATGGGGACAGGTCACATTCGGAATGCCATACCAGTCATGCATGGATCCTCCGTACGCGTGCCTCGGGCCTTCGCCCATGTGAAAGTAAAGATATTCAAAAAAGTCGACTTCCACAGCGTGAACGTAGCCGGGCGGCTGTTTAGGCCAGTGGTCGGATCGAAAGATACAGCTTTCTATTGGCAAAGCCCAGAAGGAGGGCCAACCGGAGCTTTTCATATACGCGGCCCAAGCCACGTCGTCGGGATTGAATTTAAACTCGGCTTCAATGTAAGCTCCACCGCCAAATGCGGTGCCGACGAAGCGAGCGGCGTTATGCGCGGGCGTGGCGGTCATGATTTCGCTGTCCGGGTTAATCTTGTCGCCCAGTAGGGTTACGGACTGGTCGGGGTTCAAGACGACGGCGGCAGGGTTTGCGTGGTAGCCAAAAAGGTTCCACAGGTACCACTGAAAGCCCGGCTTTCCTGACGCCGATAGATCGACATTTGAGCGATTGAAGTCAGCAGAAAAGGTATTCACGTTGTAGCCAACTGCCGCAGCGGCCGAGGGCGTTTCTGCTTGGAGGGGTACACCGGATACAGTTGCCGCTAGCACAGCCAGTGGCAGGAGAGAGGCCATAGCGGAAAAGCTTCTTGGGTGAACGAAATCTGGGGGTAGTCTTTTTGACTGGGATTTTTTGGGTGCAGGAGCATCAGTACTTTGCATCGGCCTAAGTTGAGACGCTAGGCGGCCGCTTTCTCATCGCGGAAGAGCAGGTTACATCCGGTTATTTTGTAGAGGGCGTATCCTTGATCTTGCAAGTAGGCTGTCATTCGGCTGCGGCTTTCGGGCGACAAAAATTCGGCAATGATGTAGAGCGGTCTGTGTTTTGTCCAGTTGTTCCCTTGGAGGACGATTTCATCCCATCCTTCGCAATCTATGCTCAGTAATGCGAACTGTGACCTATCGGCCAGACAAACGCTATCAAGGACGCGATTCAAGGTGGTAATGGGTATGTATCGACTGCTTTGTGTACCGGAGGTATCCAGGAAGCCGTCTGAGGAAAAGCTGGAAAGGCCATGGTATTTGCTCACTTTCAGACACTGGAGATCGTCTGAAGAGCCAAGTCCCATGCAAAGGCAGACGTCTTGAGGCCTAAACTTTTCATAGACGCGGCACATGCGGGGATTCGGTTCAATGGCGATGCCCCTCATTCCGGATTTGTAGAGTTTGAAGGTATTGGAGAGCTTTGAGGGGTGATTCGCACCTACGTCCACGTAAAAACCGCTAGCGAGGAACGGCTTTAGTTGGTCTAACATCAAGTTATCTTCGCCGTGCTGGGCGAAGGATCTAGCCGGGGTGAGGTTGTAACGGATGAGATCCATTAACCCATCGCCGTACTGTTTTGCGAGAAAAAGCCCGTTGGGAATTGGAATTTGGTTTAGTTGCATGCGCTTGGCGCTGATGTTTATGACTTTGTCTTCGGGATTAGCCGTTATGGTCGCCCGGTCGAGAGTAGCGATTGTGGTAGCCGGAGCCATAATAAGGCGTTCGATAATAACCGTTTGGTGATCGTTTAGGGTCCCAATCGTTTAGAACTGTTCCCAAGAGGCGAGTATTGTCTTCTTCAAAACGCTCCTTGGCCGCCAGTAACAGATCGCGCGTTGTCTTACCGACGCGGGCGACCAAGACGACAGCATCGGCTAAGCGGCCCGTCACGCGGGCATCAGTCATTTGCAACATCGGAGGGGTATCAATCAGAATCATGTCGTAATCATCCCTGAGCCGATCGAGGAGCGCTTGAAGGTTGGGCGAGTAGAGTAAATGAGCGGCTGCTTCTGTGGGTGGTCCGGCCGGCAAAACGTGAAGGCCGGGAGTTGTGGTTTCTTGGATCAGGCCAAGAACGTTCTCATCCGAGTATTCTTCCGAAAGGATGTCGGACAAACCGCGCTCGTTTCTGAGACTAAAGACGTCGTGCATTCGGGGGCGGCGCAGATCAGCGTCGATGATCAGGACCTTGCGGCGGATCTCGGCGGTAGCAATTGCTAGATTGCTAACGACAGTTGTTTTGCCTTCAGCGGGGCTGGCGCTGGTGAAGACCAAAGTACGCGGACGGCTTCCGTTCTCACCCATGAAGAGGATGGAGGTGAGAGTCGAGCGGAATGCCTCAGCGATGCCACTTGAGCGGTGCTGAGAGGTAATCAGTTCGACTCCGCGAGAGGCGTTTCGGCGGGTCAGTTGACGATCACTCTTGGTGATTGGATTCGAATAGCCCGGTGGACCATAAAGGGCTTTTCCGGCAAAGGAGGCGCTTGGAATGGTGCCGAGTTCGGGGAGATTGAGCCAAAGTTTTATATCGCCCGGCTGCTGGAGGGCGCGGTCGGCGCGTTCTCGAATGGTGACAAAGGCGACGCTCAGGAGAAGTCCCGTTATCAAACCAACTGCCGAATTGAGGGGAAAGTTGGGAAAGATGGGCCTGTCAGGAGCGTCCGCTGCATCTACGATACGGACATTGCTGGGGCGCATTGCTGAAGCGACTGAGGCTTGCTTTGTCTGTTGGAGCATCGTGTCGTACAACTGGCGGTTACTGTCAACTTCACGTTTGAGGATGTTGTACTGAATCGCCTTCTCGCTTTGACCAGAGACTTCTCTGATTTGTTTAAGGTAAGCGGCACCAAGGAGTGTCTCGCTGCCGAGAGCTTGCCGGTAGTCGTTTTGTATGCGCTGTAGTACCTGTGCACGATCGTGTTCAAAAGATGATTGAAGTGCATGGAGTTCTGCTTGAGCTTCCTGGAGCTTGTCGTATCCGGGATTGAAGACCGCGCTCAAAGATGCAACTTGGCGCCGGAGATCATTCAGCTTAAGATTCGTGGCCTGCAGTCCCGGATCACCCAACACATCGGCTAAAGAATCAGGGGGGCTTTTTTCGGAGAGGCGGTAGCGCGACTCTTTGGCAATTCGGTCGGCCGTGGCTACAGACAGCTGTTGCTGGATTTGCTGAAGTTTCTCTGTTGCCACGTTTGTGTTTTCGTCAGTAAAGATCAAACCTGACTGGCGCGCGTAAGCCTGAAGGGCATCTTCAGATGCCTGAAGCTTCGCCCTGGCATCGTCGATTTCATTTCGCAACCAGGCGCCAGTACGCTGCGTTGTGTCGTAACGGGCTTCGAGGTTCTGTTGGATGAATTCCTGAACGAGGGTATTGGCAAAATCGGCAGCGAATTGAGGATCGGTGGAATCGGCGGTTACTTCGAGTACGCGTGTCCGCGGAGTGCTATGAACTTTGAGGCTGCCTGCGGTTTTGGCAAATAAGGAGTGTCGTTGATCCATCTGCGCAGGCTGCGGCAGGTGAAGCCAACTGCGCCATCCCGCTGCTGGGAGTTCCGTTTTGTGAAGGGCTGCCGGGTCGGAGTTGGGGCAGAGCTTTCCGGCGACACGCTTCAACAGCGCGGCTCCTTGGAGGAGCCGAACCTGGGTTTCTTCTTCGGATGTGTCATAAGAATCCCCATTGGAACTGGTTGTTGGACTCGCCTGCTTCATGTTCATGAAGTCTTCATTGATGTTGAGCACTTCCAGAGTTGTGCGGGCCCGGTACACGGGTTTCATCGGGATTCCTGCTAGAAAGCCGAGGAGCAACCCACCCGCGCATGTGAGCACGATGTTTTTTTTGTTACGGCGGAGTATCCGTAAGTATTCGAGCAGACCTTCGGCGCCATCGTCGGCTTCTTCTTCGAAACCATATGGAGTTCGCGCGGTCAAAGCAGGCTGCGGCTGGGCCGTTTTTGATGCAATGGGATGTGGGACGATTGACGAGGCTTTGGCGGGTGAGGGATGAGAAGATCGGTCCATGTTTTAGCGGCCTACTTATTTAGAATTTTGTGCCGTAGAGGGCGAGGCCGGATGCCGCGTTTACAATCGCATCTACGGTGCGGAAGCCTACGCTCTTGGCGTCGCTGTTGGGAATGAACAGGATGTCTTCCGGCTGTAGCGGAATGTCTGCGGTTTTGCCTGCCATCAGTTTCTTGATATTGACGGCGATTTCGGTGCGATTGGTACTTCCGGGCACAGCTCTGAGTATTTTCGCCTTGTCACCGGCGGCTGTCTTGGGAAGGCCGCCTGCGAGAGAGACGACCTGAAGGGCAGATAATCGTTCGTTTTCGCCGATGGGGAAACCACCTGGTTTGAGGACGTCGCCGACCGCGTAGACAAGGTCGGCTTTGGGAACGAAGATGGTGTCGCCAGGCATGATGGTAAAACTATCGGCACCCGCTTGGGTAATTTCTTTGACGTGAACGATGGCGGTGCTGACTTTGCTGGTGGGGTCGACGGTGGCGTTGGGCCAGGGAATAAGTCCCCAGCGAGATTCGCGGGTGATTTTGACGGTGGTACCCGCGTTGTCGGCTAGACCGCCGGAGAGGGAGAGGGCGTCGAAGAGATTGTTTTTGCCAATTAATTTGTGAACGCCTGGGGTTTTGACGGCGCCGAGGACGGAGATGGACTGGCTGGTGAATTCGGTGATGTTGACGACCACGTCGGGGTGTTTGAGGATGGGGCTGAGGTGTTCGCGGATGGAGTCTTCGAAGGCGTGTAGGGTGAGGCCAGAGGCGTGGATGCGGCCGACGAGGGGAAGCGAGACGTCGCCTTGGCCGTCGATGCGAAAGGTTTTGTTGGCGAATTGGTCTTGGAATTCGCCGACAATGACGGCGATTTGGTCGTAGGGGCCGAGGACGAAACCTGACGGCGGAGAGACAGCAGATTGCATGGATGGACCTTGTAGTGGGGGAGCGGCGGCGACGCTGAGGTTGGTGAGGAGAAGCAGGGCGGTGGTCGTACCGCCAATGATTCCTGATTTGATGGTGCGAACGAGAGCTCGGACGCCGAGTAGGAGTTCCGGCCAACTAGGGTCAGATTGGGCGTTGTGTGCAGGAGAGTGCGGTTTCATGGGTCTTGTCCTTGAGCTTACTGCGTCATGATTTGTTTAATTTTTTCGTGGAGGTCTTTAACTTCGAGAGCGAGGAGGCGGAGGCGTGATTCGAGGTCGGATATGCGGGCGTCGAAAGATTCTGGGACGGCGCGGGAGGGGTCCTGGAGAAAGGCGTTGATCGCGAGGCGGGCCAATTCGGAGACGGAGCGAACGCCGGTGGTCGAGCAGAGTTGACGAAATCTGAAGTATTCGTCATTGGAGAGACGGAAGCTCACCATGCGGGTGCGGGATTCAAGAGCCATACAACTGGATTGGACACCGGGATAACGAATTAACGAGAGATGAACACGGATGAACACGGAGAAGACAAGAACGAACTAACCGCCGATGAACGCGGATGGGGGCCGTAACAAAAAGAGAGAAACGTAACGGCCAAAGGGCGAAGCGCCTTCGCTTTCCCTGATGAAAACAAAGAACCCAGGAGGTGGAAGAGGCTGCGCCAGCAACTTTTGCCTTCCTTATTGGGAACAGAGGCAATGGATGACGGGGACGGCGGAGGAGAGGTCGGAGTAAGTGAGCTGGTAGGTGGGGAGGGATTGGAGCCAGGATAGAAAAGCGGCGATGTGGGATTCGGTATGAGGCAGCCAGAAGCCGCTTTTTTGGAGCGCGTAGAGGGTCTCCAAAGTGTTGAGGGGTTCGAGATGAGTCTGTGCGTTGGGACGGTAGTTGGCAAAGACGATGGCTCTGGGCAAGGCAGGTCCGCTCGGGTTGGGAGGAGGGAGAAAGCGGACGGGGTTGGAGCCATGGTGGTAGTGGGTGGGAGTGGCTGCGAGTTCGGGGAAATAGGGAGTGAGAATCGGCCAACTGCCTTCACGGAGCATGAGGGCGAAGGGGAGGGGGATGAGGTGGCCGGAGGATTGGTCGAGGGCGGCGGAGTCATCGGAGAGGAGGTGGAGGCCGCTGTGGAGGAGGGCGGCGGTAAGGGTAGATTTGCCGGAGTTGGTGGCAGCGGGGAGGATGAGGGAGTGGCCGGTTTGAGGGGAGGCGACGGCAGCGGCGTGGAGAATGGCGAGCCACTGGGTGTTGGGGTGATGGGCGAGGCGAGCCATTTCCTGGAGGAGGATGGTGCGGGCGACGGATAGGTCGGATTCAGCGCCGAGGGTGGCTTCGCCACATACGACCCAATATAGGCGGTCATGGGGAGAACGGAAGATGTGAAACGTGTACTGCGACGGATGAACTGCGGTTACCGTGAGGTGGGCGAGACGGGGGCGGATTTCTGCGACGAAGTCGGGGTCGTAGGCTACTAGGCGGAAGGACGTGGCGCCGAGAGAGTAGTCCGCTTGAAACAGGGCGGAGGTTGGTGGAGGAACAGACGGGGTCGTTGGTACAAGAGTGGGGGTGCTGTACGGTGCGAATAACGTATGGGACCAGTGTTGGAGAGTGGCGTTAACGTCGGCGGCCGCTTGGGAGTTCGCAAGGCCGAAGTGGGAGGCGTATAAGTCGGCGAGCTGGTCAGGTTGACCGAGGCCGTGTTGTTGGGTAAGGGACCAAAGAAAAGCGGCGGAGTGGTTGAGGATGAAAAGATTGGGCCGGTCAGGATGGGCAAGGACGAGCCCTGCATGATGAGGAAGAGAGAAAGACCAGATTGGGACGGAACCTTTGGAGGAGGAAGAAGAAAGATCGAACAAGCCGCATTGCTAGGGTGCGGCTCGGATCTTGGTTAACTATTTAATGACCGGCTTTTGCGTGGGGACCGGGGCCGCTGGAAGTAGCAGCTTTTGAATTGAGAGCCATGACGGTGAACGGGGCGGCATAGATCGCGTATTTACCAAGCTTGGTCACGAGTTCGCGACGATTCTGCTCTTCGGGAGAATCGGTTGCAGGTGATTGGGGCTGATGATTCTGATCCATATCATTCTCATTATAAGGCATAACGTGAGTTTCTCCTGAAGTTAGCTACGAGCGCCAGTGCGAGATTTGCGGGTTTTGGCGGCGAGTAAGGCGATGAGGCCCAAGGCAACCGGAATGGTTTGCACCGGTTCGGGAGCCGGGGAGCTAGCGCTGGTTCCGACAGAGGTGCCGCCATTAAAGGTAAAGGTGATGTTGTAGTCAGAAACGAGGGTATTACCGTCCAAGCCGGCGAGTGCTTTGGAGTTGGTGAGAGTGAAGTTACCAGGGCCGGAAACGGGGCCGAGGACGCCGACGGATTGACCGTCGTACGTCACGTTGCCGGTAGCGGAACTGCCGGCGGCGGAAAGATGGATCGGAATGCTTTCGTTATATGTCCCGTCCCAAACGACATTGTTGCCCGGGGAGGTGAAATCCTGGAGCAGATCGAGGGCGAGGACATCGGTTGCTACGGCGGCTACGTTGCCCTGCGTTTTGTTACCCGTGTATGTAACAAGGGGGAAAAACCCAACGAACGTACCGCCTGGGAAGGTGTTGTTGTAATTGCCAGCAATGCTATAAATGTCACCATCTGCGAGAGTGACGCTGAAGCTATAGTTACCACTGGCCGAGGTTCCGATGGTGAGCGCACCAGTGGCAAGGCCGGCGGCAGAACAATCGCTAACTTGGCAGGCGTTGTTGACTGAGATGGCTGTGTCGCAAAGGGCGGTTAGGGGCAAAGTGAGCGCTAAGACAACGAGGCCCGGGAAAAGTGGAGATTGGGAAAGCATTGGAAAGTTAGATCCTCCTAGATAGAACGGACTAGTTTAACGAAATTACTTTAGTCCTATGAGATTGAGAAGCACTAAAACTGCGTGGCGATGCGTGAGCAGAAGTACGTACTAGTAGTTTGCCGATGGATTAATCGTTGGTTTAGGGCCAAGCTCCGCCCCTTTTGTCCCATCAATGTTTCTTTTCAGTTACTTACCGGATAGCTTTGGGTCAGCGAAATCCGTAGTACTTGTATACCATGGTAATAGAAATGGTGCAAGAGTAATCCGACTGTAGTTAGTGCGGTACCAGTAAGTTTCCTTACACTACTCAGGGTAATTCTACGCTTTACGCAATTCCAGTTTGGCGATGGATTCCAGGTGGACTTCGTCAGGGCCATCGGCGAGGCGGAGGGTACGAATGTTCGCCCAGGCGGAGGAAAGGAAGAAATCCTGGGAGACGCCCGCGGCGCCGTGAGCTTGGATCGCGCGGTCGAGGACGCGGAGAGCAACGTTGGGGGCGACGACTTTGATCATAGCGATTTCGGCGCGCGCGGCTTTGTTGCCAGCGGTGTCCATCATTTCGGCGGCTTTCATTGTTAGAAGGCGGGCTTGGTCGATTTCAATGCGCGATTGGGCAATGTCAGCGCGGATAGTGCCTTGTTCGGCGAGGGGTTTGCCGAAGGCGATCCGGGATTTAACACGGGCACACATGGCTTCGAGGGCGCGTTCGGCGGCGCCGATGCAGCGCATGCAATGGTGCATGCGACCGGGACCGAGGCGACCTTGGGCGACTTCGAAGCCGCGGCCCTCGCCGAGTAATAAGTTCGAGGCGGGGACGCGAACATCGGTGAAAGAGATTTCGGCGTGGCCGTGAGGAGCGTGATCGTAACCGAAGACAGTGAGCATGCGTTCGATGCGGACGCCGGGGGTATCCATAGGGACGAGGATCATGGATTGCTGCTGATGTGGCGGGGCGGATGGATTGGATTTGCCCATGAAGATGGCTAGTCTGCAGCGGGGGTCGCCGGCCCCGGAAGTCCACCACTTGCGGCCGTTGAGGAGATAGTGGTCGGGGCCATCGGGGGTGATGGAAGCTTGGATGTTGGTGGCGTCGGAAGAGGCGACGGCCGGTTCGGTCATGGCGAAGCAGGAGCGGATTTCGGCATTAAGTAGAGGTTTGAGCCAGTGGTCCTTTTGTTCGATTGAGCCGTAGCGGGCGAGGACTTCCATGTTGCCAGTGTCGGGGGCGGAGCAGTTGAAGATTTCGGGGGCCATGATCGAGCGGCCCATGATTTCGCAGAGGGGGGCGTAGTGGGCGTTGGAGAGATTTTCGGGGAGGAAAAGGTTCCAGAGCCCGGCGGCGCGGGCGAGGGGTTTGAGTTCTTCGATGATGGGCGAAACGGCCCAGCGATTTTGTTCAATGGCGGCGTAGTGGCGGGATTCGTTGGGATAGACGTGCTCGTCCATAAAGGCGAGGAGTTGCTGGCGGAGATCGGACATGGCTATTTACCGGTGAAGCGGGGGGCGCGTTTTTCGAGGAAGTGGGCGACGCCTTCCTTGAAGTCTTCGCAGTCGAGGCTTTTGAGGATTTCGGCGTCGGCGAGTTGGGAAGCTTCAGACAGGGTTTGGGAGAGGCCCTGGTAGATCTGTTGCTTCATGATGCGGAGGGATCGGGGGCTGGAGAGGGAGACGAGATCGCGGACATAGGCGCGGACGTTTTCGGCGAAGGTGGCTTGCGGGAAGACTTGGTTTACGAGACCGATGCGGAGGGCTTCGGCGGCGTCGATAGAGCGGGCGGTGAAGAGGAGGTCGAGGGCATGGGGGAGGCCGACGATGCGGGGGAGCATCCAGGCGATGCCGTATTCAGCGATGAGGCCGCGGCGGGCGAAGGTGGTGGAGAATTTAGCGGAGTCGGAGGCGAAACGGAGGTCGCAATAAAGGGTAAGGATGAGGCCAAGGCCGACAACGGGGCCATTGATGGCGGCGATGACTGGTTTTGAGAGTGCGGGGAAGTAGGAATATTTTTGGGCGAAGTCACCGGTGGCGGTGTGAGCGTTGGGGATAAGGCTGGAGGAGCCTTGGTTGGCGATGGATTGGAGCAGTGACATGTCGGCACCGGCGCAGAAACCGCGGCCTTCGCCGGTGAGGATGATGGCGCGGACGGATTCATCCTGATCGGCGACGAGCATCGCGGAGCGCACTTCGCGCTCCATGATTTCGGTCCACGCATTCAGTTTATTGGGGCGGTTGAGAGTAATGGTAGCGATGGATTCGGAGATATCAAGCTTGGTTTCGAGGAGCGGCTCCATGGTGCCGTGATTGTATCGAAGCGCGCTGCGAGGCGTTAGGCCGCTGGGGCGAGTTGGTTGACGACTGCCGGTTTTCGTCTTGCGTTGATAGCGATCTCGATGGCATTCGCTATGGGACCGACGATGGCGAGCGCGTAATATGGGGCGTGGATATTTTCCGCCAGCCGCAAAATCATTTCCACGACCGCAATTAGGAAAACGACCAGGCATTGTGCCCAGCGGGGCTTCACGGTCGTCTTCGGATCAGTGATCATAAAGAAGATAAAGAGTTGATACATAGGCCCGGTGATGGGCGCGACTTCCGCCAGGAATGAGTGTCCGGTAAAGGCAGTGCGGACAAAGGAAAGAGCGATAAACGAGACCACGTAAGTGGCGGTGATGTGGAACCGCTTCACGCGGTAGACAATCAACGCGCCGAGAACCCAGACAATCAGCATGGGCCAGATGGTATTTCCCCATTGGACGCTCAAGGTGGCGACAACGCCCGGCACCAGCAGCAGCATGGCGCTGATAGAGAAATTGGAAGGATTCCACAAATGCCTCCCATGCCAGAGGATGACATATTTCGAAGTAATCGCAATGGCGCTGCATAAGGCATAAGGCCAAAACAGCGGGGACCGAATTAAGATGCCCACACTGATGCCGCTGATATAGGCGCTCGCCAGATTGGGAACTCTCCGGTACATCAGCAAGCCGAGCGTCATCTCAAAAACGATAGAGGTTGTGATGGCAAGCGCGGTACGCGAGAAACTCTCGAGCAAGCCAAACCCGAGATTTCCCGCAAGTAGGATGAGGGTGATGCAGATGGGCGGTAAATAGCGGTTATCGGCGCTGAAGAATCGAGTCAGCGGCGCAGGCCAGCGGGGTGGAAGATTGGGTCCGGCGAGGAGAGTGGAGGCTTGCGAACTCATAGAGGCTCCTGAATCTTGTGAATCTGATCAATCTGCGGCGAGACGATTTTCTGTGTTCGACCCGAAGGCCAGCGAATCTCAACCCTATCTACATTCGTAACTTTGCCAAGTCCGAAATGCAGGCGCCGTTGATTTTGCGAGCAAAATCCGCTGCCGCCCGATACCTCTTGCACCTGTTGCTGACCCTTCCAGAATAACCGGACTTCGGCTCCAATGGCACTGCGATTGCTTTCGCGCCCTTCCAACTGAAACTCAATCCACTTGTTGGCGGGTGACACTTCGTTCTTATAGAGCAGAAGCGGACCCCGCTGATTGGCGACAACCGCATCCAGCGCTCCGCTATTGGAAAAATCCGCCAACGCGATGGATCGTCCGTCAAACCGGTCGGTGACACCCACCAACTGAGCAACGTCCTTGAACTGGCCCAGACCATCGTTGATCCAGACACGCTTTTGTTGATAGCCGGAGAGACTTCGCCCCTTTAAGGGCGGCCAATTCGCGGCGTCGGAAATGATCGTGCGATTGCCGCCAGCCACTTTGGAATAGTCGTACCAATAGCTATGATCCGGATCGAGAGAGACGTTACCGTTCACGGTATACAGATCGAGAAAGCCATCGTTGTTCAAGTCGCCAAACTGTCCGCCGAAACTCCAGCCTCCCAATTCCACTCCGAATGAGTTAGCCATGTTCTCAAACTTGAGGTTGTTACCCGAGGTTCCGGCGCGCGCCATCCATAGATTGTTACCCTGCACCAGTACGCCCTCTTCGGAGATATTGGACACAAAAATTGCGTATTGGCCTTGATTCAAAACGTCTCCTACGGAAGCGGTCATCCCGCTCTTGGGTGCGGCTCCGACGCCTGTCTCCTTACCAACCTCGCGAAATTTCTTTCCGCCATCGTTGAAGTACATTTCGGAGACGCCGTAGTCGTTGGCAATAAAGAGGTCGGGAAATCCCGTTCCGCGCAGGTCGGCGGCCACGGCAGCCAAGGCCCAGCGTCGCGATTTGATGCCCATTTTATCCGATACTTCTTCGAACTTTCCGTTCCCCAAGTTGTGGAACAGATACTTACGCCCGCCGTTCTCGGCATACTCAAAACTCTCGGGCATCATGCGAGTGTTTTTCAGCTTCCAAAGATTCACATCTTCCGGATAATAGCCACCTATGAATAGATCAAGCTTGCCATCGTTGTCGTAATCGAACCAGATGGCAGTGTTGGCGTTCACCCAATCGGGCAGGCCAGCTTGTTCACTGACGCGGGTAAAGTGCTTGCCGCCGTCGTTGTGAAAGAGCTCCGGTTTGCCCCATTTATACATCAAGACGTCTTCGAAACCGTCATTGTCGTAGTCCCCCCAAACAGCACCCATGGAGACCCCGGTTTCCACCGAGTTCAAGTCAGCCAGCCCAACCTCTTTGGCCACATCCTTGAACGTGCCGTCGTGCATGTTTCTATAGAGTGCGTTCGCTTTTCCCTCGCCGCTATTTATTACGTAGATATCGTCCCAGCCATCGCCATCGAAATCCACCACCGATACGGCCGCGCCCATAGACGCTACTTGCTCCATGATGTGGCCTAGCTTGGGATCGAGTGTTGGCGCTGAATGCTTGAAATCAATGCCGGACGCTTTGGCCGATTCTTTCATCACGAAGCCGTACTGGGCCAAATCGGCCGCTCGGTTCGCTGTCTCGGCGGCGGCATTGTGTTGGGCCGTGATCCGCCGGTAAATGAGGGGCGCGGCCAGTAGGCCGATGAAGAGAATCGTTATGAAAACACGAACAACCGATTGCCGCATTAGCGTTCCCAAAGCGCCTTTTCAAAATAGGTCGGAGTGACATACCGCGTTTGAAAGGTTTGCCAGTCGCCAGGATGCAGACGAAAGGCCTTCTCGAGCTCGAGTGAGTCCGGCGCACTGTTGTATTCCGTCATTCCGTGATAAGGCAGCGGCGATACCGTTTTGGAGAAAGTGGAATTGTAATCGCCATCCTTCACCCAACCATCGCAGATCAGAATGAAATCACGTTTCCAACCGGCTGCTGGCGGGGGCGGCGCTTTGAACTTCATGCGTAACTCATCGCCGGGGCTGGTGATCACAAAACGATCGTCAATCTGATCCAACAATTCGCGAACGTCTCCGTAACGAGTTACAAAGCCTTCCTGGTCGTGCCACTTGAGCGCAGATTCCTCAACCAGATCGTAGTTGGGTACCTCCGGAGATGTCACATTGGCTTGGGTAATGCGCGAGAATCCGCGGTATCGCAGGTCCGCCGCAGCCAAACTCAGATGTTGCACTTTGATGTCTTGATCAGAAGCCAATCCAGGCGCCCAGGAGAGCTTGTTCCAATAGATCTCCAGGTTCGTGCGGAGCCGCAGCTTGCGAGGTGCACCGGGACGGAAAATGCCGCCGATATCCAAGACAACGGTCTTCAGCCTACCTTTTAGAAATCCCAGCCCTTCTCGCGCTGTTGTCCAATGGCCGTTGGCGTCGGGAACATCGATGCTCATTTGCTGCGGTACTACCTGAGTGTTTTGCGACAGCGCCTTAACAATGGAGGCGTCTGTATCATGAATCCAACCCGCGCCAATGAGGTACAGGGGACCGGTGGCCGGAGCATCTGGCGGCAGTTCCAATTCCACCCAATGATCGCGCGCCACGCCTTGATATTGGCCTTTGTCAAAGTGTCCAAGAAAACTGGCATCCTGCTCACGAACGACCTCCGACACGTCCTGCCCTTGGTCATCCCACGCGTGCGCGAACGGCTTGGTCTCTTGTGTAGCCATCACCTTTGAAGGCGGCGGCGGCAGCGCAAATCTCTCATCGGCAAACACCTCCGTATTGGCTGGATGATCTACCACCAGTAGCGAATAGTGGTCCATATAATAGGTCTCCCAATATTCGGCCGTGATGCGGAGGTCATAATACCCATCACGCGCTTTTAGTTCGTCACTCGCGATCTTGAACCACTCACCCGTGGGATAAACGCCTTTCCCTTGCGCGTTGACATTCAGACCGAGCGCCGATCCCCAAGGGCCCACGTCCTTGAGAAATTGCATCTGGGTCCCGTTCCAGGTGAACAGCATCGGGCATGAACCCTTGATTCGTTGTTCCGCCATGATCTCCTGGTCGGGCTTCAAATCGAATTCGGCCTGCATCGATCCGTTCGGCCAAACAATGCGGGCAAAATCGACACCCGTGTGTGTGCCTAGACCGAAATGCAAGATGGGCGACGTGATGATCTGCTTTTGGGTGAACAGGTCCGAGCGCAATTCAATCTCACCACCTATGCCAAAAGAGTTGATTCTCTGATCACCGGTGGCATGCGCGGCACGCGTGCGCACCACCTGCCAGTGATAGTTCTGGGCACCATGATTGTTCAATTCCACAGCGTGACCGTCGCGCAACCCAACAATGTCTAAACGGCCATCGCCATTCAAGTCGACGATGGCTTGGCTGTTCGTGTTCAAACTTGACGCGAGAGGCACATAGCTCTTGCCATCTCCTAAAAACACTTGATCACCGGCAATCAAGTCCAACGCCCCATTGTTATCGAGATCTCCCACAAGGAGGTTCGCCTGACCCGGCGCGGTTGGCTCGCCTTTTGCCTTGACTAACAACGCTATATCCCAGCCTTGACCCTCTTGTTTGCCGGAAAGCCGCACAATACTGAAGTCGCTTCGTAACAGAACAAAGTCGAGCCTCCCATCGCTGTTAGCATCGGCAGCGGCGAGCGCCAGATTGTTCTGTACCAGATCAGCGGGAACTGCGCGCGGCCGAAAATCGCCCAACCGCTCGTTTGTAAAAGCGACCAGTCGTCCATTCTTGTCAATCAAGGCAACATCGGGATCACCATCACCATCAATATCCGCGGCAGTAAATGCCACCAAACCATCTACGCCTTTGAACGGATGAACGGTCGCAAACGTGCCATCGCCGTTATTGCGCAGCACCCACGGTTCGCCCTGCGGAGTACCGAGCACAATGTCCAGGTCCCCATCCAGATCGAAATCAAAAGCCCACGCGCCGGTGTAAGAGCCATTGAGAATCGCTGCGGGGAGTTTCGTTTCGCTGGTGAAATCCGTAAAATGTTGGGCATCCGCTTGCCGGTAAATCTTCAAACCACCAGTTGTCGCAATCACCAAATCAGTCTTAAAGTCATAGTTCAAATCAGCGCCGCAGACTGCATGGATACTCAAACTCGATGTCGCGCCCGGCAGCGGCAGTACCGCACCACCGGGTATGTGAATTCCAATCAAATCCGCCCAAACCACTGCTGGTGTGCCTTGGTCACTGAGAGCAATCGCACCCGCCCAAAGTACTGAATCGGGCGAAACTCCCGGCAGTTTTTGCCCTGTGAAGCCAAGCTTTGCATCAACCGGCGAAGGTTCGGAACTGGGAACCGGAAGCCGAAGAAATTTGCTCATCGGTTGCGCACCCAGATTCGCGGGAGTTCGCACGTCATCCAAGTTCTGGCGGTATGCCGGGACGCGAACTAGGACATTTTTCAAGAACTGCACCTGCACTGCCACGGCCTGCGGATTACCGCTCACCGCCGTCTTCTCCATCCCGGCTAGCTGCTGCTTGGCGGCATCTGGCCAATTGCTCGAAAGCGGTTCAATCGTTGTCAGCGTTTGTTTTAAGCGGGCAGCGTCGCCGCTCTTAGCCGCAAGCCGTATGACTTCAAGCAACACAGCGGCATTGTCCGGCTCCACATTCAGCAGCCGTTCTAACGTTTGCAAACCTTCGGCATCGCTCCCCGGCAATCCTTGCCGCGCCGTCTCATCGGCCAATGCGTATAGAGCCTTCAAATTCTTGCCATCCAACGAAACGGCTTTGCGCAAATGCGCCAGACTCTCCGTGACCTTTCCTCGCCTGCTCTCAATCAGACCAAGCAGCTCTTCAATTCGGCTGCTTTCGGGAGCTAGCGACTGCGCCCTTTGCACACTGTTGAATGCAGCATCGAACTGCTGTTGCCGCACTTGCAATATGCCAAGATCAGCCCAAGAGACTGGCTCAGCCGGCGCAATCTGTGTGGCCCTTGTGAGTTCGCTCTTGGCTCGCACATCCTCTCCAGATTGCAAACCGGCCAAGCCGATGTAAAAGGCAGAGCAGAAATCGCGATACTTTTTCGAGCCGGCTTGCGGGAGACCAGAATTACGCGTACAGCCGGTACCGAAAAACACACTAAGGGCCAGGATTGCGGTGAATTGTCTCAAGGTGGCTTGGTTGGTTCCCGATGGTAATTTTCCCACTAAACGTTGGGAGATTACAATCCTGGCCGGAAGGATGAGAGATTTCTACAACTAAAGTTTGATACGGCGCTGGGTGGACACTTGCTACATTGGCCGCAGCACCTCCTTCAGCCTGCTTCCATCCATCATGAAAAAGTCCCATCTCATTGCTCTCGCCCCTGCCCTGTTGTTCTGCGCTGCCGCTTCGCGGACCGGTTCCATTCTCTTTGTTGACATCACCCAGAAGGCGGGCATCTCTTTCGTTCATCACACTGGCGCACAGGGGAAAAAGCTGCTGCCTGAAACCATAGGCGCGGGTTGTGCGTTCGTAGATCTCGATGGCGATGGTTGGGCCGACATCCTGTTCGTGAATGGCAAAGACTGGTCGCCTTCGGGCCAACACTACTATCCGGCGCTTTACCGCAACAATCACAACGGCACGTTCACCGATGTTACCCATGGCAGCGGTTTGGAAGTGGAGATGTACGGTATGGGCGTGGCGGTGGCCGACTATGACAACGATGGCTTGCCCGACATCTACATAACCGCACTCGAAGGCGACCACCTGTTTCATAACGAGGGTCACGGGCACTTCCGCGATGTCACCGCCTCCAGCGGTATTCGTAACGCCAACTTCGGCACTAGCGCCGCTTGGTTCGATTACGATCGCGATGGTAAAGCAGACTTAGTCATCGCGAACTATGTCCAGTGGAGTATGGCAAAAGACATCTACTGCTCAACCGATGGCAAGACCAAAGCCTACTGCACGCCCGAATCCTACAAAGGACAGAGTCTGCGCCTCTATCACAACTTGGGAGGTGGCAAATTCGAGGATGTTACCAAGAAAGCCGGCCTCGAGAATCCCACCAGCAAGTCGTTAGGAATCACGGTTTTGGACTACAATGCCGACCACTGGCCTGATCTCTTCATCGCCAACGATACGCAGCCTAACAAACTTTACCGGAACAACAAGAACGGCACTTTCACCGAAGAGGGCATGCAAGCCGGCGTGGCTTATGGGGAGGATGGGGTTGCTCGTGGAGCTATGGGCACTGATGCCGCAGACTATGATCGTTCCGGACGGCCTCACTTACTTGTGGGCAATTACAGCAAACAGATGATGGCGCTCTATCACAATGAGGGAACGGGATTGTTTGCCGATATGGCCACACCTTCTGGAGTGGCCACTCCGAGTTTAATGAGTCTCACCTTCGGCGCATTTTTCTTTGACTACGATCTCGACGGCTATCCAGACATCTTCGCCGTGAACGGTCACATCGACCCAGATATCAATCGCACCCAATCGGACACACACTTCAAGCAGCCGCCCTTGCTTTTCAGGAATTCAGGCCATGGCTCGTTTGAGAATATGAGCAACGATGTCGGCCCGGATCTCAAGAAACCCTTTGTTGGAAGAGGTGCAGCGTATGCCGATTTCGATCACGACGGCGATCTTGACGTAGTGGCCACTTCGAACGGCGGCCCCGCCATTCTTTGGCGCAACGATGGCGGAAACAAGAACAACTGGCTCAACGTGCGATTGATTGGAACGAAATCGAATCGCACTGGCTTAGACGCCATTGTGCGAATTGACAGCGCCTCCGGTAAACAATGGCAGAGAGTGCACAGCGGATCTAGCTATTGCTCACAGAGCGATCTGACTCTCACTTTCGGCTTGAAGCAAGACCGAACGGTTTCTCGCATCAGTGTAGAATGGCCGAGCGGGAGTGTTCAGCAGTTCGACAATATCCCAGCAAATCAAGCAATCACGATTGAGGAAACGCGCGGAGTCGTACACTAACTGAGACTTGCCGGGATTCGTCGGTACCCTCCCGCAGCGACCGATGCGGCTCTGCTCCGATAGCTTTCCATATCCTAAGGCGCCAACGTACCCAGGCCGTCGCCCCTTTTTGAAGAGCCTTTACGATATCTTCGCTCAAAACCTGTTTGCCGTTCTTTTGCACCTTGCCTGAAATGGCAAGCAGTGCCTTAAGCTTGTCGGCGATCGGTGCCGTAACAGAATTTTTCTTCACAGCCAACAACGTTTGGTGTCGCCTCCGAGATGGTGCGCCTCGATTGCGCCGTGCGATGTCTGGGAGTAGAAACAATCATTCTGGTATGCGACATAAGTCGCAATCAACTCGCGGTAAGCCGGAGACAACGAGTTAAGCTGATGCAGGAGAACGTCCGACAGCTTGCATAGAGGTGTCGCCGTTTCAGGACGGAATGCGAAGAGACCCCGGATTCCAGGCAACCCGTCCGTTGATTTAATATGTGCCATTTTTGGTTTTCTGTCCAGATTCAAGCGTGGGTGCTGGCCCCGATGCCTTCTGTCAAGTTGACATATCCTTGGCTGGCAAGACGCGCTCCTTGCGCCCGATACATATCAGGATCAGTGGGTGTCCAGGTAGCGAGCCCATCCACGTAGCGGTTGTACATACAGAAGGCCGCGGCAATTAACACCGCGTCGGTGAATTTCTAAATCGGCGGCTCCAAACTGGCGCGCATCCTCAACGTCCTCCGGCAGCACCTCTTTCCCACCCTTTTGAACTTCGCCGGCGATATTGAGAATTCCCTCAGTCAAATGGATATGTTGCGTGGAGTCACCCTTACTTAATCGCTGAAGGGTAACGGTCTCAAGCCGCACCTGTCTTGAGTCATTCGATGGACAAAGCCGTCCATCTAATTATTGAGGTTCCTGTCATTGAATTCTGTTAGACTCCTGAAAGTGCAATGGCACAGTCCAAGGAATAAAGGAAACAGAGTAAATGGCGGAAACTGACGTTATAGCAAATCAGAAGACGATTATTGCCAATCAGAAAGCAATCTTAGCTAACCAGAAGACGATCTTGGTGAACCAGAAGGCGATCGTCAAAAACCAGGAAGTGATCAAGAAGAACCAGAATCGCCTGGATCTGATCTTGAAAAATCAGGTCAAGATTTTGGCACTTTTGAAGAAGTAAAGGCACATGGAACTCCACCGGCCACCAAAGAGCGGACGGTGGTCTCTTTCGAAAAGCCTGTGGCGAGATTCTTAGCTGTCACATGGGCCGCCACCGGCGCGGATGTCTGATCGACGACCGACCCTTCAATGGCAGCTATGGGATCTTGGGCTTAGGCGAATGTAGCGAGAGTCAGACACAGGCTAAACGACGCGATAACCGCATATATTTTCATATGAATTTTGGAATTCGTTCGAGAGATAACTACTTGGCGACCGCCGTTAACGTACTAGCCGCATACCCATTCGTGGCCACCAATGCTGCGCGCTGCCTGTAGAAATCTGGGTCATCAGGCGCCCACGTGGCTAATCCGTCCACATACCGGTTGCAGAGGCAGAAGACTGCCGCAATGAGCACCGCATCGTGAATCTCAAGATCGCTCGCGCCCGCTGCTCGAGCGCGCTCAACGTCGTCCGCTGTGACCGACTTGCCGCTTTGTTGCACCTTACCGGCGATGGCTAGGAGCGCCTTCAACTTTGCCGAGATCTCCGCCCCTTCAGGATTGAGCTTGACGGAACTCACTAGCTGCTCGTTTCCACCGAAGTGATGCGCCGCGATGGCACCGTGAATCGTCTGGCAATAACGACAGTCATTCTGTGCTGATACGTAGGTGGCTATCAACTCTCGCTCGCCCGGCGAAAGCGTGTGCGTACCGCGTAGCAATACGTCAACCAGCTCGTTCAACGGCTTAGCCGTTTCTGGTCGGAACATCATGAGACCGCGAATTCCAGGGAATTCGTTCTGAAGATTTATGTGTGCCATGTACCTCAAGCCTTACGCAAGCTTAGGTAACAGATACTAGTCTGCTGTTTCTGAAGTGTCTTTATATTTCCTGATCTTTTTGAGGATGACATTGGCCGATGCGACCCAAAGGAAGGGCCGGGGAGCTTTGTTGTTTTGGCGGATGTAGTTTTGAATGAC
>Ga0182012_10001423_pt1 | contig 26246 bp, 19 predicted proteins | sample 612S2SmetaG_FD_120486 | JGI IMG/M metagenome (GOLD analysis project Ga0182012, IMG submission 120486) | Permafrost microbial communities from Stordalen Mire, Sweden - 612S2S metaG | ecosystem: Environmental > Terrestrial > Soil > Wetlands > Permafrost | place: Sweden: Stordalen | collected...
AAAATTCAGACCATGATTGGGAGCCTCCGCGAAACGACATCCAGCATGGCGACTTTGATAGACAACTTGTTGAACTTCGCGCGAGCAACTTCATCGCCACTGCGCTCGGAGAGCGTTAGCTTGAGTCGTTTAGCTCATGAGGTCGCGGCCGAGTTGATTGCCAGTGATCCCAACCGGAGAGTGGACTTTGTCATCGAAGACTTGCCTGAGGTGCGCTCCGACCGGGCTTTGATGCGCATCGTGATTGACAACCTTCTTCGCAACGCCTGGAAGTACACCTCGCATCATGCGCAGGCCCGGATCGAATTTGGAAGTCAAAAGCCCGTTGTCGAGGATGGCAGTACCGCGGGTCTCATCTACTACGTCCGAGACGATGGAGCAGGCTTCGATTCAGAGCGAGCGGGAGCACTGTTTCAGCCCTTTCAGAGACTTCACGCCAAATTCGAATTCCCCGGCACTGGAATCGGATTGGCCACTGTTTATCGCATATTAGCCCGCCAATCGGGTGAGATATGGGCCGAGGGGGCGGTAGAAAAGGGTGCAACGTTCTATTGGAGGCTGGGTACGCAATCCTCCGAAGAACTCGATGACGAAGCCACTTAGTCAATCTGACTCTGGCATATGGCCTTGACAGAAATGGTGTAAACCGAGAGCTTGGTCAGGGAACTCAAGCAAGGGAAACTTTGAGCAACACATCCGTAAGCCGTGTAACGAGAAAGGAAAGCAATGGAAGCGAAGCGACTTGACACAATAATCGCGCTGGAAAGGTTACAAATTGAGAGCCCCTATCGGGCAATTCCAGTGCGGCTGTCCTGGCCCAACTAAGCTGCCTTGGAAGTTTAAGCGACGAGTCCCATGCGTCCTGCACTCGAAGCTTAGGTGGCAGCACCGATTCTCGGCGTTGTCAAAACTCTGCTCGGCGAAGATCGATGTCCCGCGCAAACGTACGGATGCGACAGTGTATTGCCCCTGATTTAGGATGGGTTCAGACTCCGGACTGCTTACGAGTGAGAGGTGAATGATGACGGAATCGAAGCGTTTACGAATCTTTGTTGTAGATGATGAATACGTAATCGCATTTACGCTGGCAGCTATTTTGAACCGATCCGGGCTATCGGCTCTAGCGTTCACAAATCCCCATGAGGCATTGGAATCCGCTCGGGCGCAACCGCCCGACATGGTGATCTCCGATGTTGTAATGCCAAACATGACCGGCATAGAACTTGGGATCGAAATGAGAACTTTGTATCCGCATTGCAAAGTTCTCCTCTTTTCTGGCCAAGCTGCAACGGCAGATCTCCTGAGCCAAGCTAAGCAGTCGGGACACGAGTTCGAACTTTTATCCAAACCTGTGCACCCAAAGGATTTGCTCGCTGCTATTCGTTCTCTTCAGCAGTGATATTGGATGGATCGCATCTCATCTGTGAAAGCAGAATCTGGAGTTGGTTTACACATTCCCGCCACTCGCCGCCGCTCACGCCCGATCAGCAGTTTACCGCCCACAGAAGCGCCTCTTTGCCGTAGGGTATGCTGGATTCCGTAGCTCCGCCGCAAGCGGCCCTGGGGGAAACCGGTGAAGAAAATCCTGCTGTTCCTGTTTGTGCTCTTTCTCTGTCCCGCCGCCTTTGCTGCATCTGTTATCACGACCCGTCCCGACGATTCCCAGGCCATCTACTTCGACGAGCCGACCGCGACCGCCGACAGTTCTTCTGCGCTGCAAGCGGCCATTGATAAAGCGGCAAGCGCGGGGCGCGAAGGCATCGTTTTTATCCCCGCGGGCCGATACGCTGTTACGCGTACGATTTATCTCTGGCCAGGCATACGCCTCATCGGCTATGGCACTGGCCGACCCGTCTTTGTTTTGCCGCACGATACTCCAGGCTTTCAGAAAGGCATGGGAGTAATGGTCATGTTCGCTGGCCTTTCAGCCGGCGAGCGCTCCCGAATCGGCCGGCAAATTCCATTTCCTCCACCTGGTTCCGTTCCACGCAACAACGATGTCGCGGATGCCAATCCCAACACGTTTTATTCAGCGATATCCAACATCGACTTCGAAGTTGGCGAAGGCAATCCCGCTGCAGTAGCCGTCCGCTTCCACGTAGCCCAACACTCCTTTCTTACTCATATGGACTTCCGCATTGGCTCCGGCTTGGCCGCCCTCTATCAAGTCGGCAACGAAGCTGAAGATTTGCACTTCTACGGCGGGCGCTATGGCATTCTCACCGAAAAAACCTCGCCGGCGTGGCAGTTTACATTGATCGATTCCACTTTCGAGGGCCAGCGTGAATCCGCCATTCGCGAACACGAAGCCGGCCTCACGCTCATTCGCGACAACTTTCGCAATGTGCCGACAGCCATTGACATCGACGCCGGCTATCCCGACCAACTCTGGGTGAAGGACTCGCGCTTCGAAAATATCACGGGCCCCACCGTCATTGTCAGTCTGGAGCAAAGCCCCCTTACCGAAATCGGGTTCGAAAACGCGATCCTTAGCAACGCGCCAATCTTCGCCAAACTGCGCGAGAGCAACAAAACCGTTCCCGGCAAGGGCGATCTCTATCGGGTCAAGACTTTCAACTACGGGCTCATCCTCCCCGGGGAAGGCCAGATGGGCACAATCGGTATGCAGTACGAAGCCATTCCGATCAGTTCAATGCCCGCTTTGCTTCCACCGGCTATACGGGCCCTCCCGTCTAGCAGCGAATGGATCAACGTGCACACGCTCGGCGTGAAAGGCGACGGCACTAACGATGACACAAATGCAATTCAAAAAGCTATTGACTCGCACCGTGTGCTGTACTTCCCCAGCGGCCATTACGTGGTACGGAACACGCTCAGGCTCGGACCCGAGACCGTGCTCATCGGGCTCCATCCCACACTCACGCAGCTAGACTTGCTCGACGAAACACCAGGCTTTGAAGGCGTAGGCGCACCCAAGCCAGTCATTTTCGCTCCGGCCGGGGGTGCGAACATCCTGAGCGGTATCGGCGTTTTTACAGGGGGGATCAATCCGCGCGCCGTAGCTGTCCTTTGGAAAGCTGGCGAGCCGTCACTCATCGATGATGTGCGTTTTCTGGGCGGCCACGGCAGCGGAACGAACCCCTACAACAACAACCACACCGCCGATACCGATTTACGAAAGCGCTGGGACAGCCAGTATCCGAGTCTTTGGATAGCCGACGGCGGCGGTGGCACCTTCGCCGACATCTGGACCCCCAACACTTTCGCGCAGGCCGGCTTCGTCGTGTCGAACACAAAGACTCCCGGCCATGTTTACGAGTTGTCCAATGAACATCACGTCCGCACTGAAATCAAGTTCGATCACGTGGAGAATTGGGACGTCAACGCCCCGCAAACTGAGGAAGAAGCTGGCGAAAGTCCCGAGGCGCTTTCGCTCGAAATCGCTTTCTCAAAGAACATCACCATCGCAAACTACCATGCCTATCGAGTCACCCGTTCGCGCGCACCGTTTCCCACCGCCGTGCGCATCTACAACTCATCTGACATTCACTTCCGCAACGTCCACGTGAATGCTGAGAGCGGTTACGCCACCTGCGACACGAAGGGTTGCGGCACATTCCTGCGTCTAAGCAAATTCCCTTACGAAGACGCGATTGAAGATGTCACACATCATCTTGAAGTGCGCGAGCGTGAGTTCGCTGTCCTCGACATCAAAAGCAATCCCCAATTGCCCGCGCCGCCTGATGCATCACCCGTTCTTGTTCCCGGAGCGAGAGTCGAGAAGCTCGAAGACGGTTTCTTCTCTATCTCCGGTGCGGCCGTCGACTCAGCAGGCAAGCTCTACTTCGTAGACCATCACAACCAGCGAATTTACTCCTGGGCCGAAAACGAAGGACTCTTGATAGTGCGCGACAATTCCCTGGATCCCGTCAATCTCGCCTTTGACAGTTCAGGTAACTTGCTGGTGCTCTCCTCGGCTGGCCCAGAAAGTACGGTCTACACCTTCCGTCCAGGGAGTTCTACCGAAGAACTCACCGTACTGAAGCCTCAGTTCGCACCGATCCCCGCCAATGCGTCGGTGATTCTACCTGTCAACTGGTGGAACAATGGCGAGTTCAATGACCAGCTGAATCTTGATACGATGCTGTTCACGACACTTGCCGAGATGTTCGCGGCAGACTCGACTACGCCAAAAGCAAGCGCGTTCGTCTCGACAGATGGCAGTGTTGTGTTGCCCGCAGGCCGCGTCTTTGAGCAAGGCCCTGCAACGGATACCTCAGGGTGGCGTTTCAGCGACAACCTCGACACCTATGGTTTTATCACCGCCATGCCCGGCCAGCGCGTCTACGTCAGCAGCCAGTCGGAAGATATCATCTATAGCGCCAGGGTGAACCCTGATGGTGCGCTTGCCGGTCTGAAGCCCTTCGTGCAACGCGGAGGCGAAAGTGTAGCCGTCGACGGTCACGGTAATGTGTACGTAGCCAACGGCCAGATCTTCGTGTATTCTCCTGCCGGCAAACAGATCGCGCAGATTGAAGTACCCGAGCGTCCTCTACAACTCATCTTCGGTGGAGCAGATGGCAAAACACTCTTTATCCTCGCGCATCACGCGCTTTTTGCAGCCAAAGTGCGTTGATTGACGTGCGAGGAGATGGTTTACTTCACACCGGGAATCCGCCGAAAGGCCGTGCAAAAATTTGCTTGCGCGCTCACCAATCTCGTGTGTTACAGTTGGTAACGCTATGATGTGTAGCATTACTCCATTTCACGATCCGGCCGAACTGGGCGAACTGGAACGCGATGTTCTGGTCATTATCTGGCGCTGCCGCTTTGTCACCGCGGACCAGGTGAGAGAGTGCCTCGACCGTCCGCTCAAAGACTCAACCGTCCGCACCATCCTTCGTCGCCTGGAAGAAAAAGGATACCTCGCGCACAAAGTCGAAGATCGTACTTTCGTATACGGTCCTGCGGAATCGCGCGAGCGCACAGCTGGCCGGGCAGTCAAGCGCATCGTGGACTGGCTGTGCGAGGGCTCTGTCGAAACGCTGCTGGTCGGCATGGTTGATTCCAACGTGCTCGACCGCGCCGAACTCCAACGCCTGGCCGACCGCATCGCCGCTGCACAAATGAACTCTTCATCCGCCAAAAAGGAGGCTCTATGATTCCCGTCTTCGTTGAAGCAGCCCTGCGTTCACTCCTCGTCGGATTGGCAGTCGCGGTGGGTCTGCGCGTATTCCGGATCAGCAACGTGCTGGCGCAGAAGGCAGCCTGGGGCCTGGTGCTTGTCTCCGCGCTGGCCATGCCGCTGCTGTTGCCTGTGACGGCGCAGTGGCATCTCTTGCCTGCGAGAGCCAATGTTGTTCTTCCCGCTTATCCCATGGCGATCTTCGAGGATTTGCAGACCCGCGTGCACGCCCGAATCTGGTCAGGCGGCCAATTTGCTCCGCCAAACGCTTCCATCCCAGAAAGTGATCCTGCGCGATTTCAAGAGCCTTCCACGCCTGGGCGGCCAGCAGCACCGCGCGTTGTAGAAACACCGTCTCGCGCCATACAAATGCATCACGCCGCCCAGCCGCAACAAGACTCGACAGTCCTTCCTGGCAACCCTGGATCGTCTCCGGCCCGGTCAATCTCGCTCGGCGCCACACCCGCGCACCAGGCGCAATTGCCCGCGCCCATCAAGGAAGTGAGTATCTCTCCCCTCATCGTGGCTCTTACGCTCTATTGCGGGATCGCTGCGCTCTTTCTTGTCCGCCTTGCGCTGGGTATCTTCACGACGATTCGCCTCTGGCGTGCGGCCACACCTATCCCAGTGAACCAACTTCCGTACGAAGCAGCATCCCTTCAGCTCCGCGCCAGCAACAAACTCGCATCTCCGGTCACCATCGGTTCAGCCATCCTGCTGCCAGCGGACTATGCAACGTGGGACAGCGAGAAGCTGCGCATCGTCCTTGCCCACGAGCGCTCGCACATACGCCAGGGCGATTTCTATCTGCAATTGCTCTCCAGCTTCTACGCAGCACTCGTATGGTTCAGCCCGCTTGGATGGTGGCTCAAGCATGAACTTGCCGAACTGGCCGAGGCCATCAGCGACCGCGCCGGAATGGAAGAGGCGGCGAGCCGCACCGCTTACGCCCAGATCCTTCTTGAATTCGCGGCCGCGCCGCGCCGAATCCCAATAGGAGTCGCCATGGCACGTCCCGGCAGTTTGTCCCGACGCATTGAGCGCTTGCTCAACGATCATTCTTTCCGTCAGTGCTTTGCCGGCGGACGCCGCACCCTTATAGCCGTCGCACTGGTGCCCCTGTCTCTGTTCGCCTCCACCACACTCATCCGCGTACAGGCCGCACCCGCCGCGAAGGCATTCCAGTCTGGCGACCCGGCGCTCCCGCAGTCGGCGCCGGCGGCTCAGACCGTTCAGTCGGCGATTTCCAAGTCGCAGGCTCGCGCCTCGGAGCCTGCTTCTGAAATGGTCGCAACCGCTTCCCCTGAGCCCGTCGTCACAATGGTCGCAGAGGGCACTCAGGAAGGCGCCACGTACTCCTTCGAACGCACGCTTTCTGTCGGCAGCGCCGCTCAACTCGCCGTCTCAACCGGCTCGGGCAACATCCACATCAAGCGCGGCTCGAACAACGAAATCCGCATCCATGGTCAGATTCGCGTAAACCACGAAGGCAGTGAAGAGCAGGCCCGTCAAATCGCCGCGAATCCGCCCATAGAACAAACCGGCGATTCGATTCGCGTCGGTCATCAGCCGGAGCAATTGCGGGGGATCAGCATCAACTACGAGATTGAAGCGCCTGCCGGGACAATGCTTGCCGCCATCTCCGGCTCCGGCGACATCGTCGACGAGGGCGTAGGGCAAAACGCGAAGCTTCAGACCGGCTCAGGCAACGTCAGCGCCACCGCCCTGGAGGGTCCCTTCACGGTGAAAACCGGCTCAGGAAATATTGCCGCCGCGCAGACGGGCCAGGGCGACGTCGTCGCGGAGACCGGCTCTGGTGACATCGAACTCAAGGACATCCACGGAGGTTTCCACGGACAGACCGGCTCCGGCGACATCAAGGCGACCGGTACTCCATCCTCTTCCTGGATCCTGCAAACCGGGTCGGGCAATATCGAACTCTGGACCGGCAATGTACCGCTCACATTGGAAGCGTCCACTGCCTCAGGCTCGGTCACCACCGAACACGAAATGAGGATGAAGGGCTCGCTCGATCGCCATCACGTCCAAGGCACATTGAACGGCGGTGGTCCCACCATTCGTGCGCAAACCGGCTCCGGCGACATTCATATCCATTGATCGCCGGCAGTGCGCCGCGGATCCATCGATGCAATGCTACGGGTCCACCAGAGGAGAGCATCCGAATGCTGACGGATTTGCGCGACGCGCTGCGGCAATTACGAAAGGCCCCGGGTTTTACGGCCACTGCGATCATTACTCTGGCTTTGGGAATCGGGGCAACGACGGCCATCTTCACGCTGGTGCACCAGGTGATGCTCAAGTCGCTGCCAGTGACAAAGCCCGAAGAGTTGTGGCGGATTGGCGATAAGATTCGCTGCTGCAACTGGGGTGGGTACACACAGGGCGAAGACGGGGACTTTTCTCTGTTTTCGTGGGAGGCGTACAAGAACTTCCGCGAGCATACGCCTGAGTTCGTCGATCTGGCCGCACTCCAGGCAGGCAACGAGTCGCTTGGCGTTCGCAGAGCTGGATCTTCGGCGCCTGTAGACACGCGCAACGGGCAGTTCGTCTCCGGAAATTTCTTCCGCACGATGGGCGTACAACCTTGGATCGGCCGATTAATGACCGACTCCGACGACCAACTGGGCGCGCCGCCGGTTGCGGTGATGAGCTACCGGGTCTGGCAGGAAAAATATGGCTCGGATCGGTCGGTTGTCGGCTCAAGTTTCCAGGTAAATGGACACTCGTTTAACGTCATCGGTGTTGCACCGCCGGGGTTTTATGGCGCCAAACTCTCCGGCTGGGGTATGCCGGAGTTCTGGCTGCCGATCACTTCCGAAGATGTCCTGCAACCGAATGTTTCGCATCTCAAGCGGCCCAATGGCAACTACCTGGATATTCTGGGCAGGGTGCGTCCCGGCGTGGATACCCATGCGCTGGAAGCGAAGCTGAAGGTGGAATTCCACGGCTGGCTGGCCAGCCATGTTCCGGACATGGAGCCGGGCGAAAAGGCGCTGTGGCAGCAGCAGACCGTGCATCTATCCGCCGGTGGCGCGGGCGTCGCCGACATGCGGGATCAGTACAAGGATGGCCTGAAACTCCTGTTGATTGCGGCGGCATGCGTGTTGCTCGTGGCCTGCGGCAACCTCGCAAATCTCATGCTTGCGCGTGGCTTGAAAGACCGCGCGCAAGTCTCGCTTCGCGTGGCGCTGGGAGCTTCGCGAATGCGGCTGGTGCGAAAGGCTCTTGTAGAAAGCGTGCTGCTGGCGACGATCGGCGGCGTGATTGGAATCGCAGTGGCCTACGCCGGAACGCGGTTGATTCTGTATCTGGCTTTTGAAGTCGGCGGACCGAATAACTACGTGCCGGTTAGTCCTACACCGTCTTGGCCGGTGCTGCTGTTTACGCTGGGAATTTCGGTCCTCACCGGGATCATTTTCGGCACGGCTCCGGCCTGGATAACCTCCCATTCCGATCCGGTCGAGGCGCTGCGCGGCGCCAATCGCGCCGTAGGCGGAGGCAGTTCCTGGGCGCAGAAATCGCTGGTGATCGGGCAGGCGGCAATGTCGCTGGTCCTGTTGTCGGCCGCGGCGCTGCTCGCGCAGAGCCTGCGCAACCTGGAGCACCAGGATTTCGGCTTCGAGATCGACGGCCGTTACATCGCTTCCATCAACCCGTCGCTGGGCACTTACAAGCCCGAGCAGATGGATGCGCTATTCCGACGGATCGACGACCAGCTAAAACAGATCCCAGGAGTACGAATGGTGGCACCGGTGCTTTACGCGCCGATGTCCGGCGATAGCTGGAACGAAGGCATTCGGATCGCCGGAAGGCCGGAACCGGGGCCAAAAGAGGAGACGGGGGCAGGCTGGGCGCGAGTCGTGTCGGGATTCTTCGAGACGATCGGCGCCAAGATCGTGCTGGGCCGCGCCTTCACGGAAGACGACACAGCAACCACGCGCAACGTCGCAGTAATCAATGAAGCTTTCGCCAAGCGGTTCTTCAAAGACAAAAGCCCGATCGGCGAACACTTCGGCATCGACCGCATCAAGTATGCCGGCACGTATGAAATCGTCGGCGTGGTCAGGGACCTGCGCTACATGACCTACGACTACAAAGACCCGATTCGACCCATGTTCTGGGTGCCGGAGACGCAAACCGTTCAGTACGACGACCCGGTCTTTTCCGAGGGCGAGAAATACTCGCACTTTCTGTACAACATTGCGATCTGGGCGCCGGGCAATCCTCCGGGCATAGAAGAAAAGGTGCGCAAAGCCCTGGCCAGCGTCGACTCAAGCCTGGTGCTTTACAGCGTCGATTCCTACAGCAAGATCGTCAGCGGCGATTTTCAGCAACAGAACATGATCGCCACTCTCACAAGCCTCTTCGGCGTTCTCGGCCTGATCCTCTCCGCAGTTGGACTGTACGGAGTGATGGCCTACGCGGTAGAGCAGCGCACCAGCGAGATCGGCTTGCGGATGGCGCTGGGAGCAGTCCGCGGTGACATTGTCCGGATGGTGCTGCGAGGCGCCATCTGGCAGATCGGTATCGGCCTCGGCATCGGGATTCCGTTGGCAGTCCTGGCCGGCAAGCTGATGAAGGATCAACTTTTTGGCGTTGAGCCGTGGAACCCGGTCATGCTGGCGGTCGCAACCGGGCTGCTCATCCTGGCCGCGGTGGTGGCATCTGTCGTGCCGGCGCGCCGCGCTGCGGGAGTCGATCCGATGGTTGCACTGAGGAATGAATGAGGAATGCAGGCTAAGAAGCTGGAACAATGCCGTACTTTCGCGCCAAGAAGGCCTGGAGGTTCGCCGGAAGAGTGCAGGCCAGCTCTTGCCACGTAAGCAGCTTCAACCGGCAGCGTAGATCTACACGGCGAACTGCTCCAAGAACTCGGAACCAAACCTCCGCCAGATCGGGACGCCGCGCATCGCAAATCACGCAGAATGAAGATTCCAAAGCATAGGCAGCGAGCGTCCCTCGAATCAGTTGATATCCGCCATACCTTCCATTCCGGGTCGGAAGCGCCGCTAGATCGAAGACGGTTTCGAAATCGCGATAGCGCTCCAACAGCGAAACCCGCGCCCATTGAAAATCCGATTCCGTGAGCTTTGCCTCGACGAGCAGCCCGCCAATCTTCATGTCAATTTCAGTCGCGTCCCTGTTGCCCTTCCGCAGCGGCACTCGTGGCTTGAATCCAAACTCCGGCACTACACCGCAATCCGCGTCGAATAAGGTCCGAAGGCCGGGTCCCGCCATCACTTCCGGGTAACAAAAGACGTTCATGAGCAACGCGTCGGAACTGTTCGAGCAATCCAGCTCCTTCCATTGCCAATCGGACCGGGCCCGCATTCTCTTGGATGCGGTATGGACTTTTTCAAGGCGCTTGGCCCATAACTCATTTGCGCAAATCCCCCGATAAGACTTAGGGTGAAAATTTCCATGCCGGCCGAGTTCGTCCCGTCCGAAAACAATGCCGGGAACGCTGCCGTCGGTGCGCTCATGCCGATAGCCTCGATGCGACGCGAGGTGCAAGGCGCGCTGGCTCAACTCGCTCCGCAGGCTGATTCCGTTCGGTATCGTGATTTCGCATTGCTCGCAGACCTTCATAAGCTCTATAATAGGCGAAGATTTGGCGAATCGCACGAGGCTACTTTCGAACGCCATGAACGAACCGGCCAAACCTCGAAAAATTGTTCACGTCGACATGGATGCCTTTTACGCCTCGGTCGAGCAGAGGGACAATCCAGAACTGCGCGGCCGGCCCGTGGTCGTCGCCTGGCGCGGCAATCGTTCCGTGGTTTGCGCCGCCTCCTATGAAGCGCGCCGTTACGGCGTCCGGTCTGCAATGCCCGCCGTGCGCGCCGAACGGCTATGCCCCGAGGCGATCTTCATTCCTCCCGACTTCGTCCGGTATAAAGCGGTTTCCGCGGCTGTGCGGGAAATCTTCCAGCGTCATACGGACCTCATCGAGCCTTTGTCGCTCGACGAAGCCTACCTCGACGTGACCGAAAACAAGTTGCAGCTTGCGACAGCGACGCGCGTCGCGAAGATGATCCGGGAACAAATCCGCGAAGAGCTGAACCTGACCGCTTCGGCCGGCGTAGCGCCGAACAAATTCCTGGCCAAGATCGCGTCCGATTGGATGAAGCCGGACGGCCTCTTCGTCATTCAGCCGCATGAGGTGCAAAGCTTTCTCTTCCCGTTGCCGGTGGGCCGCATCCCGGGCGTCGGCCAAGTCACTGAGACTCGCATGAAGGCCTGCGGAATCACTACCGTCGCCGATCTCTATGCGATGGAACTCCCGGCTCTTGAAAAGCGATTCGGAAGCTACGGCTTGCGCCTGTATCAGCTCGCGCGAGGTATCGATGACCATCCCGTCGTGCCGAACCGGGTCAGCAAGTCCATCTCCGCGGAGGATACTTTTTCCGAAGACATTCCGCTCGCAAACACCGAGCCGCAGATTCGCGCGTTGGCCGAAAAGGTCTGGAAATCGTCGCATGGCAATGCGCGCGCAGCAAAAACCGTTGTGCTCAAGCTCAAGACAAAAGAGTTCCATAGCCTGACACGAAGCCATACTCCGCCCTATCCGCCCTCCTCTTGCGAAGAGCTTGCCAGCCTGGCACTCGCCCTGCGCGAACGTGTCGACGCGGGCCCCAAACAGCTTTTCCGTTTGGTGGGAGTTGGCCTAAGTAACTTTCAAACAGCCGAAGAGGCTACTTCTTCTCTCTTTGCAGTAGAACCTGCGAATAGCGTCTGAAAATACCCCCTGTTTTGCGTTCGTCGAATCCGGCTTAACTCCGCTGACTCGCGAGTTGCCGTTCGAGCCTGTCGAGGAGTTCACCCTGCTCCGCGCGAATGTACCGATGCGCATCCGCAAATCCGTACCAGCGGCCTCGATCGACTTCAGGAATTTCCATTCGCTTGCCCGAATGAGGAGGCCATTCAATCTCGCAAGTATTGCTCACCAAAACTGCGGGGTCGCAGTCTCCTTCAAAAGCCCACGCGATGACGATCTTTCCGCTCTTTTGCCGCACGGAGCCAAGCTCGACAAAGTCTCCTGTAGCGAGCAACCCTGTCTCCTCCCGAAACTCGCGTCGGGCTGCCGCAAGTGGGTCTTCCTCCGTGTCATACTCGCCTTTTGGCAGAGTCCATGCGCCTTCATCTTTCTTAGCCCAGAACGGCCCACCGGGGTGGACGAGAAAGACTTCAACTCCACTCTCGCGCCTTCGGTACATTAGCAGGCCAGCGCTGCGTTTCGGAGTTTTGGACGTTGGCTTCATAAGGAGTCTGGCTCGTATGTGCAATTCTGACACGGTCCAGCCTATAACGATTGGTGCGCTTCGGCTCCATGCAAAATTGGAACTTCATAAGCATCGAGTTGATGTAAACGGACCGGCCAGTATTTCATTCTTGCGCCTCGCCTCTCACCCTTCAAAGTCTTCCTTTGCGTCTGAGTTCTCCCCATCGATTCCCCTCTTCAATTGCTGCACTTCGCCCGCGCCCATCAGGATCAGGGAACGTTGCGCGAACGGCGAATAGACAAGCGGCGCCATGCACGCCAAGGCTAGTCCGTAGGGAATATGGTGCAGCAAGAGGAAGGGTGCGAGAGACCACAACGCATCGAGTGGAAGCAGGAACCACCAGATTCTACCGAACTTCTGACGCATTCCTGGTGCGTGAAAGAGAACCGCGCAAAACAGAAAGATGCGAACCGGAATCAGGATCACGGCGGTCACAACGAGCGTGGCAAATATCTGTCGGGAGCCCGTTAGCGGCGCAAACAGGTCTTCAATTTCCGCCAGATTCGCCAGGGCCCCGAAGTAAAAACCAAGGTACATAATTTGCAGCAGAAGGAAAAGCGCCCGCACCACTCTCCACGAGGTCTGTGGAAGGTCCTCGCGTGTTGCCAGAACATGGCCGAGGTAGCCCTGTTTCATCTCCGGACGTATCGACGATTCCATTGGCAGAGGAGGGGGCGCGACCGCCAGCGGATCCTGATGTGGGTTGATTCGCTCGACGGGAGCAAGAAAGCGGTAGCCGCGGCGGGCGAGCGTTTCTATGAACCTTGGATTGTTGGCCTTGTCTCCGAGGGCTTCGCGCAAGCGATTGATCGCTGAATTCAGACCGTGTTCGTAATCGACAAAAGTGCCTTCGGGCCAGAGTTCGCGGCAAATCTCCTCTCGAGACAGCATCTCACCAGGCCGCTCCAGCAACATGGAGAGTACTTGGAAAGGCTGCGTATGCAGTTTGACGCGGAGCCCCTTGCGACGCAACTCTCCCGTAGCAGCGTCCAACTCGAAAACTCCGAAGCGATAACGCCTCGCTTGCCGGATGTCAGTCATGTCTGCAAATCAGTGTACCGAACATGACCCACGATACTCGCCTTGGAGTCCGCGACAACTCCGATTAAATGCAATGTTTGCTGATACTTGGAGCGTGAGAAACAATCTTCACTAGGTGAGATGCGTTGCATTGCTTCCCGGCTGCTCTGCAAGGCACGATGCAGAACATGAAACGAAGAATTCTCACACCGAATCGCAGCGTTTCGCTGGCGTTTGGCCTGCTTCTCTTCCTGGATGCAACCCGCAGCTTAAGGGGGGAGCCTACTGCAGCCGCGCTTTCTGCCTTCAACTCCTACAGCGCCGCGGTCGAGTCTCGACTGGTCCAGCAGCATGAATCGCAAAATAGATTCCTCGCTCCTTACAGTGGCGATCCGAAAATCGACGAGCAACGGCTGCGGAGCGGCGAAGCGATCATTGTCCGCGTAACAGATCCAATTTCCTCGTCGTTGCATGCCGGTCTCGCAGGGGCAATGCTGCATCATTGGCGCGGCACCGCATTTGCTCCCAAAGCTACGGCTGTCGACTTCGAGCGGCTGATGCGCGACTTCAATTCCTATCCGCAACATTTTGCTCCTCAGGTGGTTCAGGCAGAAGTCTGCTCTGAGCGCGGCAACTCGATCGAGGCGTGGATACGCATTCGCCAGAAACATGTGATTACGGTGGTCATGGATACAACCTACGAAGTCACCTTTGGCCAACTGGATATCCGTCACGGCTATAGCATTTCGCGCAGCACCCGCATAGATGAGATCGCATCGCCAGGCACCCACGCCGAGCATAGGCAAAGCGCCACGGAGGAACACGGATTTCTATGGCGGCTGAACACTTACTGGAGCTACGAAGAGCGGGAAGGCGGTCTCTATCTACAGATCGAAGCGGTCTCGCTCACCCGCTCCATCCCCAGCGGCCTCGGCTGGGCGATCGGTCCCTACATTGAAAGCATTCCACGCGAATCGATGGAATTCACGCTGAACTCGGCGCGCCAGGCCCTTCACATGTAACCCCAGGACAATCAGGAAAGGACGATTTATGTCAATCCGAGCAGCAACTGCGAATCAGGAAGCCCTCTTCAAATCAGCCCGCCGAATCAATCATTCGCTCACCGCTTCGATGGAAAAGCGTGCGCTGCAGTGGATGGCAGTGCGCTTACCCGGTTGGGTCACCTCGGATCAACTCACCATCCTTGGGCTGATGGCGCAACTCGGCGCGGGCTTGAGTTACGCCTTGTCGCGCTATAACAGCTACGCGTTGCTCCTGGCAATTCTTTGCCTGACACTCAACTGGTTTGGAGACAGCATGGACGGAACCTTAGCTCGCGTACGTTGCCAGTTACGTCCGCGTTACGGCTTTTACGTCGACCACATGGTGGATGCCTTCGGATCGATCGCCCTCATGTGCGGGCTGGGCTACTCAGGCTATCTACACTGGCAGACGGCCATCGGTATGCTGATCGCCTTTTTGTTGCTTTCGTGCGAGAGTTACCTTGCGACCTATACTCTTTCGCAATTCCAGCTTTCGCAAGGCATCTTCGGGCCCACTGAGATTCGAATTCTGCTCGCCATAGGCACTCTCGCTCTCCTCCATAGTCCATATTCGACCGTTTTCCATCACCGTATGCTGCTCTTCGACCTGGGCGGATCCATTGCGACCCTATGCATGTTTGCTGCTGCGATCATGCTCACCTTGCGCCATACAACTCAGCTCTATCGAGAGGAGCCCGTCAGATGAAGACTTTGGTTCGCTGGGGAAAGTTCAATCTAGTCGGCGCCATGGGCATGGGAGTGCAACTGGCTGCGCTCGGGCTGCTGAATCGGCTGATGCGTGCCCACCTACTCTATGCTTCCTCCGCGGCCGTCGAGATCACGTTGCTGCATAACTTCGCGTGGCACTGGCATTACACATGGCATGACCGCCGCGGCGAGGCGTCGGGACTGAGGACCCTGGTTCGCTTTCATCTTTCCAACGGCGTGGTATCGGTACTCGGCAACCTGGCACTCATGCAACTGCTGGTTTACCGGACGCACTTACCGCTACTCATTGCGAACGTTTTTGCGATCCTATGCTGTTCCGTGGCAAACTTCTGTCTTGGCAATAGTTGGGCGTTTGCCACAAATCCACAGAAAGACGCTGATTACGGCTGTGAAGCTACCGCCACTTCGCTTCGTTCACCTTGACGGTGGAGGGAAGTCATTCCGCAGGTAATGTGTCCCTGATGATCTGCGCTACTTCATCGATAGATGTCTGCTGACTTAGCTGAGCCACTTCCTCATCGGCAGCGACCTGATGCAGGCCCATACTCTTCGCCACCTGGCGGTCTACGCCGAGAACCGCAGTAATCTCACGCTCTGTCAACAGGAGAATTTGAAGCATGAGTTGATTGCGCTCTTCCGCCCTGCGAGCCATCCGCGATTGGCGCATGAGGATGAAGCTGGCGACCAGGATTGCTTCAAGAGCAAGCAGTACATCCAGCAGGGGAAAAGGAAACGGATCGAAGTGGGGCAACTCGCGGATAGGCAGCATGTTCCACGTCACCCATGCGGTGAAAATCACAACATGCGCACCAACGTAAGGAAGGCTGCCAATAAAGGACGCCATGCGATCGCCCAGCTTTTCCGTGCGAGTCCTCTGCGCAAGAAACTGCTGCTCGTGCCTGGCTATCAGTTCGATGTGCTCTTGCAAATGCCCCTGTGGAGTGGTTGTCGCGCTGTTGTGATCGATCGAATCCATCGAACTCCCGGCCCTCCCGCTCTCGGCAGCCACTGGTGGGTCCCGCGGTTCATCTGCCATGCAGACCACCGATCCGCGAGAGAGTTCCTTGACCCAGCATGACACTATCGTAGATTTGAGTCTGTCCGATTTGGGACGCTAACGCGGACTACAGCCCGGAATCGCGATCCTCATTCACGGGAAGCCGAAGAAATGCCTTGCACCCGGGCGTATCCGTACGATTGACGAGTTGGACGGAGCCTGCATGAGCCAGTGCAATCTGCTGTGCCAGGACCAATCCAATACCAGTGCCGCCAGGCTTGGTTGTATAGAACGGAACAAAGAGATTGTCTGGATTGGTGAGCCCGGGGCCATTGTCCAAAACTGAAATCACAATCTCGTCATGATCGATTTCCCAGGCTATCTCGACGCTGGGTTGCTGCTCCCCAATTGCCGCTGATTTGCTGCTTCTTTCACTGCGGATGACCACCGCATCGTGACTCAGGGAAGCCTCCGCGGCGTTGCGCACAAGATTAATGAGCGCCTGCGTCAACTGATCCGGATCTGCGAGAAGAGTTACATCCATCATTCCAGTCACGGACACATTGAGACGCGTCTCCAGCTTTGCGACGCGCCTTGCCAGGGCCGCAAGAGAGATCGGCTCCAGCCTGGGCGCAGGCAATCCCATCAACTCACGATAGGCCTGCAGGAAGCGGTTCAAAGATTCAGCACGATCTTCGATGACTTCCAGGCCGCGCGCAAAATCGTCGTCCTGCTCGTCCTTGCCGGGCTCGAACGTGAGACGGCTGCGCAGGCTTCCTGCAATGGACTTGATGGGTGTAAGAGAGTTGTTGATCTCATGGCCGAGTACACGGATCAGGCGCTCCCAGGCAAGGCGCTCCTCTTCACGCAGAGCCTCGCTTACATCCGACAACACAAAAAGCGCATGCGGCACGCCCCGCAGGCGAAAGCTTGTGCGTTTCACCACCCATCGGGCGGACTGTTGCGAATTGCTCACGGACAGCAGATCATTGTCTTCCGCCCGCAGCAGTCGGTCCAGATCCAGCTTGTTTGCATTGGGTCTTGAACTTTGGGATGCAGCCTGATGGCGGAGATTGAATGCGCGTTCCGCTGCCGCATTCAACAGCTTCAGCTTTCCATCAGGATCGAATGCCAGTACCGGTGATTGCATCGACTTCATCACCCGCTCGACCAGCGCCATTGCTTCCATTGCGCCCAACCTCTGCACTTGCAGCATGCCGGCCAGCGCGTTGATCTCGAGCGCAAGATCGCCCATGGCATCATTGCGGCGGCCTCCGCGTGCGCGAAACGAATAGTCATCTTCGCGCAGGGCTGCCACAACGTTCGCCAGCGTCTGCAAGGGACGAACGATCTGCTCGAGCAGCATGGAAACGGCGAACATCCAGGCGATAGCCACCGTCGGCAACGCGATCCATTGGATGGACGGGTCAACGTGGCGCCACTGCATTTCCAGCACAATCAAAACGAAGAGCGGAAGGCCAAGGCAATAGAGCCAGACGCGCAGTCGACGTTCAAAGCTGAGGCGTTGCCGGGAGCGCCCAAGCGGTAAACGCTTCCGTCTCGGAGTGACTGCCGTTGGGACCGAGTCAGGCTCATCGAATTGAGGGACGCCCCTGGGGTCGTTATAAGCCATATTTTTCGATGCGCCGGTAAAGCGCTCCGCGACTTAGACCGAGAGCTTCCGCAGCCTGGCTGACGTTGCCACCGGCACGCGCCAGAGCCTTGCGAATGAGAATCGCTTCGACCGCTTCCAGACTCATATCGTCGAGCGTGGAAGCGGTGGTGGTGCGCTGCGCATGCAGGGCCAGATCGGGCGCGTCAATCCGCTCTCCCCGCGCCATCAAAACGGCGCGCTCGATGGTGTGGTCCAGTTCGCGCACATTGCCCGGCCACGCATATTGCAGCATCAGTTGCAGCGCCGCCGGCTCAAGCCCTTGAATGGCACGGCGATAGCGCGTTGCGTGCCGGGCGAGGAAATGGCCGGCCAAAGCCGGAATATCTTCGCGCCGTTCCCGCAGCGGCGGCAAACAGATTTCCACGGTATTGAGACGGAAGAGCAGGTCTTCACGAAAGCGGCCCTCGACCGCGTCCTGACGAAGATTGGCGTTAGTTGCGGAAAGAATTCGAACATCCACTTGCTGGGTTCGAGAAGATCCGACACGCTCCAACTCGCCAGTTTCCAACACTCGCAGGATCTTGGCCTGTTGACGGATGGGAATATTGGCAATCTCATCCAGAAAGAGCGTACCGCCGTTGGCCAATTCAAAGCGACCGATACGATCGGTGCGAGCATCGGTAAAGGCGCCCTTGACATGGCCAAAGAGTTCGCTCTCGAATGTCCCGTCCGGAAGAGCACCCGTGTTCACCGCAACCAGCGTTCGCGAGGCACGCGCTGAGAGACGGTGCAGCATTTGAGCTACGACCTCTTTGCCAGTGCCGTGTTCCCCTGTGATGAGCACATTCGCATCGGAGGGCCCCACCCGCGACATTAACTCCAGCACCTGGCGCATGGACTCCGCGGTCGCGATAAAATCCGGTGCACCCGGTGCCCGCAGAATACGATTCTCCGCCTCAAGCCATTGGGTTCTGCGCTGGCTGCGATGTAGTTCCATCTGGGTGCGCAGTATGCTGAGCATGCGCGGATTTTCCCATGGTTTCTGGATGAAGTCGCTGGCCCCCCGGCGCATCGCCTCAACAGCGAGATCGATGTTGCCCCATGCGGTCATCACAATGACCGGGAGTTGCGCGTCCATCTCCTTGATGCGAGCGACAAGTTCCATACCCTCCTGTCCTGAGGTGGTATCGCGAGTGTAATTCAGGTCAATGAGGACCCCATCGAAGCTGTCATGCGCCAGCGCGTCCAGCAGCAGCGCCGGAGTGCGCACCATCTCCAACTGGTAGCCCTCCGGCCTGAGCAGCAGACGCAGCGCCTCGAGAATCTGGGGCTGGTCGTCAGCAATGAGCAGCTTGTAAGGCTTCTCAGTCGCATTATTCGTTCTGTTACTGTTGGTCATGACTATCGCCAGTGTGTCAGCACGCTATTGCTGCTGTCCACTTGGAGGAGCAATTGCCGGATTTTGAGCAGGGAGCCCAGGGTTGCCATTTCCAGTTTTCGCCTGCTCAATTGAAATACCATACGCCTCGAGCATGGTTCCCGTAGCCCGGAGCATTTCGACTCTAGCCTTGGCATAATCGGTTTCCGCGGTCACCAATGCGTTCTCCGCCACGGCCAGATCGTGCTCGCCACCTAGTGTTTGTTGATTCGAGCCGGCGCCGAGCTGTTGCTCCTTTTGGTAGATGTCAAGCGTCTTCTGAGCCAGGTCGCGAGCTTCACGGGCTGCGTCCACCCGGCTGGTTCCCTGTTCCAATGCGAAACGCGCATTGCGCACCTCGATGCGAACGCTCTTCTTCCGCTCTTCCAGGTAGACCTGGGCCTGTCGATACTCAAGCTCGGTGCGATATTGATCGGCCTTGGCCTCACGATTGCGCAAGGGAATGCTAAGTTGCAATCCCACGCGATATTCCGGCGCGGTATTGTCGAAGGTATTCTGAAGGGCGCCACCGAGTCCCCCAGGCAAGCTTGTAGTGATTGACTTATCGTAGTAATTGGCATTCAATTGGCCGCCCGCACCTGACCCCGAATAGACACCGTAAAGATCGAGAGAGGGAAGCAAAGCATTGCGAGCCGTCTTGCGGCTCAACTCGCGATTCTGAAGGTCCAGCACCGACTCCTGCAACTCTGTTCGGTTCTTCAACGCAGATGCGATCAGGTCCTGAGCCGACTCGCTCTGGGCGTCGATGTCGCCGGCAATGTGATCGACAGGCACCACTGGCATGTCTTCGAGGATTGGGTCGTCGAGGCTGCGCGTAATCGCGTTTTTCATATAGAGCTCTTGCAGTTCAAGCGTGGTGCGCGCCAGCGTGAGCGCCTGCTGACGTGTGGCAACGTCGCTCTGTGCCTTGAGCACGTCCATCTGAGGAATTGCCTGGAGTTCAAATTGTTTGCGGCTCTTATCCAGCGTCTCCTTCGCAAAGGCTACCGAACGCTCGTTCACCTGCGCGGTATCGTAGGCGGCGACCAGATCCCAGTAAAGATTGCAGATTTGCACGACCGTCGCTGTGACCTGTGCACGGAAGGCGATGTCCGAAATCTTCTGGTTGGTTCGCGCGATTCGTAAGAACCGCAGGTTGGGTCCAAGACCGAATCCGGCTAACAATTGTTGCTGCACTACGGCCTGCACAGATGTCGAGTAAGAGGGACTGAAATAGTCATAGATGCCGTTGGATGTAACCCTCTGACCGCTGAGTGTGACCTGAACACTGCTGCCCGTGGGAAACGCCTGAAAGTATTGTAGATTGACCGAATTGGTATTCAGCTTGTAGATCGGCACGCCCTCGATCTGGAAGTTCGTGAGCTGTTGCGAGGTGTGGTCGTTATACACATTGGTGTTTATCTGAGGGTCGTACCCGGATACGATAGTGCCTGTTCCCAGGGTGGACTGTACAAGGCCCGACGCGCCAGCGCCAGCGCCACCCGCGCCGCCGGAAGTTCCCCCGGCGCCGCCGCCCGCACCAGCGCCACCACCCGCGCCGGCCCCGCCTGGCGTTCCAGAGACAACGCCGGTATTCACACCTCTCACCTGGCCGCCCGCCGCGGTGCGCAGTATGTCGGTCTGCGCGATCGGCAGGTTATAGCGTGCAATGACCATGTCAAGATTATCCTCAAGCGCCAAGTCGATCGCGTCACGGAGTGTGAGGTAAATCTTGCCGTCGCGCACCAGCGAATTGAGGCGCGCGGAGTTGGCCATGTTTGGTGGAGGAACGGTCTGACCTCGATAGGCATCGAAGGGATTCAGCGAACGCTTCAGAAACAGGTCGAAAGGAACGCTGACCATGGAAGTCGCAGGGGACTTCGGCGCTGATGCAGTCGCGTCCTGCGCCGTCGGCGGATTGGGAACTGTTGCCTGCGGGCTCTGTGCCAACGACGGAACCCCACAATTCATCAGTAGAGACAAGCAGCAAAACAATGCGATCGCTCGAAAGGAACACGAAGGACGGAGCTTAGTCCCGAGAGCGGGCGTGGATCGCCTGTTGGCGAAGTGGAGGACTGAGATCACGATTGAGCTCCTGCTGCCGCACCCTGCGCAATGCCGGCGGTGTCTGAGTAGAGCCATCCATCACGCAACTCCAGGATGCGTGAACCGTATTTCGCGTTCTCTTCCGAGTGCGTTACCTGAACGATGGTCGTTCCTTCTTCATTGAGCTTCTTGAACAGTTCCATGATCTCTTTAGCCTGCGCGGAATGCAGATTCCCAGTTGGCTCATCGGCGAGCAGAAGGCTGGGCTTGTGAATCACCGCGCGTGCGATGCCCACCAACTGCTGCTGGCCTCCCGAGAGCTGGCTCGGGAACAAGTCCTTCTTGCCAACAATATTGAATCTGTCGAGAGTATCGGCCACCAGCGCTTGGCGCTCGGAGCGCGGAATGTCTTTATACGAAAGCGGCAGATCGATGTTCTCCGCAACGCTCAGATCGTCCAGCAGATGATAACTCTGAAAGACCATACCGACACGCCTTCGCGCCAGGTCTGCCCGTTGCTTGCGGCTCATGCGATGCACGGCTTCCTCTTCAAAGAAAAACTCCCCCCGCCATTGATCGTCGAGCATGGCCAGTACATTCAGCAACGAAGACTTCCCTGCTCCTGATGGGCCCATTACCGTTACGAACTCTCCCGGACGGATGATGAGGTTGATGTTGCGCAAGACCCAGGTTTCCGTGTGACCGGTCTTGTAAGTGCGTTCTACTTTGCTGAGGTCAATCATGATCTTGTACCACTCCAATTTCTTATGCTTTTCGAATTTGAGATTACTCGGAACGTAGCGCCTTCATGGGATCGATCGAAGCCGCGCGGCGAGCCGGAATTGCAGCAGCGAGCGTGACCATGAGCGCCGTCACGAGGACGCAGGCAATCAGCGTCATTGGATCGCCCGGTTGCACTCCGTACAATTGGCTGGTGAGCAGGCGAGAGAGAGCGAAGGCAGCGGGCAAAGCTACCAAGACACCCAGAATCGCCGTAAGAGCCATCTCCCGCATCACCAGCAGAACGACCGAACTGCGCTGTGCTCCAAGCGCCATCCGTACACCGATTTCGCGAGTGCGCTGCGCCGTGGCAAAGGCGAGCACGCCGTAGAGCCCCACGGTAGTCATCAACAGGGCCAGGCCGGAGAAGCTGATAGCCAGCGTTGCTAGGGCATGTGCGCTTGAAACACTGCGATCCACCTGCTCTTCCATGGTACGCATCCGGTCCGCGACGAGCTTGGAATCGAAGCGATGCAATCGTTCACGTATCGCAGCCTCGACCGCTTCCGGTTGCTGGGTAGTGAGCGCGTACATCTCTAGTCCGCCTGGATGCTTCATTTGCATATATGGCCGATAGACGGTGCCCCGCGGAGTGGCGCGCATGCCGCTGTGCTTCACGTCCCCAACCACACCGATGATAGCTGTATCTGGCTTGACATGATTGCCGCCGCCTTCCGCAACCAGACGTCCCAGGGCATTCTGCGGCGAGCCGTAGAAGCGCTTGGCAAACGTCAGATTAACTACGGCAACTTGCGGGCTTCCCTGAACGTCCGCGGCAGCGAATTCTCGACCGGCGAGCAGTGGCTGCCGCAGCGTTGCAAAATAGCCGGCGGTAATCCATGGCGCTTCAAAGTCCATGTCTTCATCCTCCGGAGCAGCGTGTCCTTGCACCGTGAAATTCGAAATGCTATTGTCGTTTGCGATCTCTGGATCTGTCGTTCCGGCAGCTTGCTGAATTCCGGGAATCTGGCGCACCGCGTCCAGAACACCGGTTTCCACTTGAGCGGTATGGGCATCGTCGTAGCCAGCCAGCGTAGGATCGACGATGAACGAGACCAGGTGCGACGTTTGAAAGCCGATGTTCTGGTTGCGAAGATTGTTCAGCGTGCGCAGGAAAAGCCCAGCGCCACCAAGCAAGAGCACAGTAAGAGCAATCTGCAAGCCCACCGCAATCTTACGAAAGAGTTGCGAACCCTTCGATGCCGTTCCCGCGCTCTGCCGCAACGACTCCGCGAGCCTGGGACGGAGAAACTGTAAGGCAGGAGCGGCGCTGAAAGCCAGCGTCACCAGCACCGAGAGAGCCAGGGTGAAGAGCAGAACTCGCCCATCCACGGCTGCTGAGTATGGCGCCTCCGAAGCGTCGTTGCTGTTGGCAATCATCCGCACGAGTACGCTCGCGATCAGTGGTGAGAGCAACGTACCAGCGATTGCTCCGCACCCACCCAACACGAATCCTTCGATCAGCAATTGCAGAACAATTCGGGTACGGGCCGCGCCGAGGGCGTAACGCATTGAGATCTCCCGCACACGCCCTGCCGCTCGCAACAAAAGCAAAGTCGCTACGTTAACAGCGCACATAGCGGCAAGCACTCCAACCATCCCCATCAGCACCATCAGCGGCATGCGAAGATCTGCGCGTTCCGGCATGAAGCCGGTGGAGTCATCCTTCACAAAGATGTGGGACTTATTGAGGAATCCATCCTTGAAACGTGCGGAAACATTACCATAACCCGTGAGTTCCTGCGCCCGCAGGGAGTACCACAATGGCCCAAGGGAAGCCTCCGCCTGCTGGCGGGTGACCCCAGGCTTTAGGCGTGCGATAAGTGTGAGCCAGACGGATTGGTGGTTGCGCATATCGTCGCGTGGCGCAGTCCACGGCATAGCGATCTCGCTCATCGTGACGGGCAAAAACACACCAGGCTTATAACCATCGATAGCGCTGTGAAAACCCTGCGGCGCGACACCCACAATGGTGAATGGATGACCATTGATGAGCACCGTTTTGCCGACCACTCCATCCTCCGCATTAAAGCGGCTCTTCCAATACTCATAGGACAAAACTAGAACTGGATTGGCGTCCTTGGCGGACTCATCTGAATCGTTGAACAGACGCCCGATGGCAGGCGTGAGACCCAACAGATTGAAATAGTTGCCGCTGACAATTTCGGCGTCTTCATTTTCTGCCTGATCGTGCCAGGAAACGCCGACTCCATTGCGCACGGCGGCCAGGATGCCAGTGAACACCGTGTTCTTGTCGCGTAGATCCCTATACATGGGATAGGAGAAGTAATCGCCGGTATCGCCTCCGAACGCGCTCGCCGAACCGCTGAATGAGCCTTTCCAGTTGAAGCGCACAAGTTCCTGCGGATGGCTCACGGGTAACACGCGCAGCAAGACCTGGTCAAAGATGGTGAAAATCGCCGTGTTGGCTCCGATGCCAAGCGCCAAAGTTACAATCACCGTAGCGGCAAAGCCTGGCGATCGCGTCAACTGCCGCAACGCGTATCGGATGTCTTGAATGATCTTCTGCATATGTCCAGTTTTCTCCGTATTCTTGACTTATTCGATTCGCAGTGCCCGCATGGGTTCAATTGATGCCGCACGTCGCGCGGGAAGGAAACCCGCAACCAGCGCGCAAATGGCAATCACGGCTACGGCCGCACCGAAGGAAGTCGGATCGTATGAACCGAGTCCGTAGAGTTGACTCTGCATAAAGTGAGTGCAGACAAGAGCACACGGAATGCCAAGCGCCAGCCCAAGGCCGATCTGCAACAGCACCCCGCGCAGCACAAGTTGCACCACGCCCTGTCTTGTAGAGCCTAGCGCCATGCGAATGCCGATTTCGCTAGTACGACGAGCGACGAAGTATGATGTAACGCCGTAGAGTCCCACGGACGCAAGCGACAGTGCCAGGATCCCAAAGAGCGTTGTAAGTCGGGCAATCAGTCGATCCTGGTTGAAGTTGCCCGCAACCTGTGCATCCAGTGACCGCAAGTCGACAACCGTAAGATTGGGATCGATCGCTGCGAGCGTGCGTCGTACAAGGGACTCCACATCCTGTTGCGGCTGGTTGAAGCTGAGCACGATCGAGTCCATAAACATCGACTGCACTTCGCCGCTGATCATAGCCGGCTCGGTATACCCGCTGAACTGTTGCGTCAGCGGCCGCAGATAGACGGGACGAACCGGTTCCCGAGGATTGTTCAACTTGAAGTCCTTGAAGACGCCGACGATTTGAAAGCTGCTCGAGTACTTGACGTCGTCTATACCAAAGACTCTGCCGATAGGATCCTGATTCGGGAAGAAGCGATCAATGAATGTCTGGTTCACAATGGCTACCTGCTGCGAAGTAGCCGTGTCCTGGTCGGTGAACTCGCGACCGCGCATGACCGGGACACCGATGGTCTTGAGGTAGCCGGCGCTGACGCGATCCCATGTCGAGCCACAGCGGTCGCCAGGCCGGGGAGCCGCATGACCTTGCTGGATCACGCATTCCCCCCAATTGTCTCCCTCGAGCGGACTATAGAGAGCCAGGCCCACGCCAGTTACCCCAGGCAGGCCATGGAAGCGGGATTCCATTTCGCGGTAAAGCGGCTGTAACCGGTCAACGGTATAACCCGCGCCAGCCACATCGAGATGTAGAACGTAACGATTCGTCGTGGCGATGCCGAAGTCCATGTGCTCGAGATTGTTGAGCGACTTGGTCATCAATGCCGCGCCAACCAGCAGCACGAGTGACAATGCGGCTTGCAGAATCACCAGCGCCTTCTGAGGTAAGGAAGAGCGGTCGCGTGTCGAACGATTGGACCCTCGCAGCGCTTCGGCTGGTTGAGCATGCGATGAGAGCCACGCCGGAAACGTGCCGAAGAGGATACCCGTTAGAAGCGAGACCGCAAAGGCGAATCCCAGCACCAGCGGAGAAGGGGTCGCATCGATGGGCAGGTTGTGAGCATCGGGAAACGCCAGCGTCAGGATCAGGTGCGAGCCCGCGTAAGCAACCGCGAGACCAGCTAATCCACCAAGGAAGCTAAGTAAAACGCTCTCCGTAAAAATCTGCCGGATGAGTCGCGCTCGTCCCGACCCAAGCGCCATGCGAATGGTAACTTCCGTGCGCCGCGCTGTGGCCCTCGCAAGCATCAGGTTGGCAAT
>Ga0182012_10001424_pt1 | contig 26245 bp, 29 predicted proteins | sample 612S2SmetaG_FD_120486 | JGI IMG/M metagenome (GOLD analysis project Ga0182012, IMG submission 120486) | Permafrost microbial communities from Stordalen Mire, Sweden - 612S2S metaG | ecosystem: Environmental > Terrestrial > Soil > Wetlands > Permafrost | place: Sweden: Stordalen | collected...
ACGGCTTCACGTTTAAAGGTTTGGTCAAACTTCTGACGGGTCTTAACGGTGTTCTGGCTATTGGCTTTAATCATTTGATTGTCTACCCAATTTACCGTCCGTCAAATCGAAGCAGCCTCAGGGGTGTCAAATGATTGACGACGGACCATCCCCACGCGTGTGGGGAATATCTCGCATCCCGTCATTGTTGAGTGAAACGAACCGGACCATCCCCACGCGTGTGGGGAATATCGAGGCTCACCGGCTGGCCAGCGTTCAGGAGGCGGACCATCCCCACGCGTGTGGGGAATATTGATTTGGCAGCGGCCAGCGCAGCCAAGCACACGGACCATCCCCACGCGTGTGGGGAATATGGTTCAATCGCCTCCCAGGTCTCGGCCCACTGCGGACCATCCCCACGCGTGTGGGGAATATGTTGTGTCCACCGTGCGCAGTTCCTCCGCGTCCGGACCATCCCCACGCGTGTGGGGAATATTTATTCACAGCAGCCTGTGAAACGCCAACAGCCGGACCATCCCCACGCGTGTGGGGAATATCACGCGGGAGGAACAGGGTGGAATCAGCATGTCGGACCATCCCCACGCGTGTGGGGAATATTTCACCTCGAACGGTTGCGGGCTGATCGTCGTCGGACCATCCCCACGCGTGTGGGGAATATTGTCCGTGGCGCGGTCCGTGATGATCACACTGCGGACCATCCCCACGCGTGTGGGGAATATAACTTGATGCCGTAATTGCGGTCCCAGGCGTCCGGACCATCCCCACGCGTGTGGGGAATATTTATTGTGCACCCATTTGCTCGGGGGTGGCTTTGGACCATCCCCACGCGTGTGGGGAATATATCATCACCATCACCATGGCTGGGCTCGCCTGCGGACCATCCCCACGCGTGTGGGGAATATTGAAGCGCAACCTCAGCCGGGACAAATTATTCCGGACCATCCCCACGCGTGTGGGGAATATTTGAAACTTGTCCCGGTCCAAATCCAGTTTCGCGGACCATCCCCACGCGTGTGGGGAATATATGCCGCGCTGCAGCAGCCATTGCTGCGCTTCCGGACCATCCCCACGCGTGTGGGGAATATGGTGTTGCGTTGGATTTCGGTGTCAAGCACGGCGGACCATCCCCACGCGTGTGGGGAATATTTATCCCGGTACCGCTCCTCAATATCCAACAGCGGACCATCCCCACGCGTGTGGGGAATATTTGTAGACCTGGCTCATGGCCTGCACCGCGATCGGACCATCCCCACGCGTGTGGGGAATATTTGACGGCCTGGATGTTGAAGGCCACGCAAACCGGACCATCCCCACGCGTGTGGGGAATATTCCACCGGTGAAACTCATCCGTAAAATAAAGGCGGACCATCCCCACGCGTGTGGGGAATATTGCGCAGATGGAGTCGCGCTAGTGGATTTATTCGGACCATCCCCACGCGTGTGGGGAATATCTCTGTTCGTTCCGCGCAAGACAACTCGCAATCGGACCATCCCCACGCGTGTGGGGAATATCATATGAAAATCCAAATCAAATCCTACCGCAGCGGACCATCCCCACGCGTGTGGGGAATATCATCCCGGACCCATCGGAGCCGAGGCACTGGTCGGACCATCCCCACGCGTGTGGGGAATATGGTTTGCGGCCGGCATCGTCAGTACGGCATTACGGACCATCCCCACGCGTGTGGGGAATATTACCATAAACTCGGTATGTTGAAGCTCCTTTTCGGACCATCCCCACGCGTGTGGGGAATATCGGACACGTCGCCCCTGAGGCCGGACACGTGACGGACCATCCCCACGCGTGTGGGGAATATTTCAATGATTATTTCTGCCTGATTTGACGTTACGGACCATCCCCACGCGTGTGGGGAATATTTTCTGACTTGGTTTTCATCAAATCCGTTTTCCGGACCATCCCCACGCGTGTGGGGAATATTTGCATTTACCGTAGTTTGCAAACTCGCGTTGCGGACCATCCCCACGCGTGTGGGGAATATCATTTCAGGCTTGCCCACCGACTTCATTACCGCGGACCATCCCCACGCGTGTGGGGAATATGCATCGCTGTGCTGGTGGGCAAACGCCTCCACCGGACCATCCCCACGCGTGTGGGGAATATACCAGTGCCTCGGCTCCGATGGGTCCGGGATGCGGACCATCCCCACGCGTGTGGGGAATATCTGGTTTTGGTCTGGGTTGTGGTTGCGGTTTACGGACCATCCCCACGCGTGTGGGGAATATTTATCCGCCGATTGCTTGGGCTTGCCTTTGTTCGGACCATCCCCACGCGTGTGGGGAATATCCCGCCAGACGATGCAGTTGCACCCTCGCGCCCGGACCATCCCCACGCGTGTGGGGAATATTGTACAAGCCGCCTAGAAGCGTCGGAAACGTGCGGACCATCCCCACGCGTGTGGGGAATATATTTTTCTCCGCCTGCAAATCGCCACTGTTCTCGGACCATCCCCACGCGTGTGGGGAATATGGTGGAGATTGTGACCAATCACCATAGGCGACCGGACCATCCCCACGCGTGTGGGGAATATGCTTTGTGAACGCTGGAAAGAATCACGCAGGGCGGACCATCCCCACGCGTGTGGGGAATATTGGGTGCGTGATGCCCGGTTTGATGCAACCGCCGGACCATCCCCACGCGTGTGGGGAATATTGCGTCCCGCTGATGTTTCAGCATCGGCGGGACGGACCATCCCCACGCGTGTGGGGAATATTGCCCAAAAACGAGCCACACGATTGGCTAGACCGGACCATCCCCACGCGTGTGGGGAATATGCGGCGTAGGCGGAGTTGGCCCAGTCGGCGCACGGACCATCCCCACGCGTGTGGGGAATATTCCTCATCACTCGCCACGCGCGCGCCCGTATACGGACCATCCCCACGCGTGTGGGGAATATTAATTGCCAATCCCGCCCCCGGGGTCACCGCGCGGACCATCCCCACGCGTGTGGGGAATATTCCGTTACAATTATCGCCTTTGAAAAAAGAACCGGACCATCCCCACGCGTGTGGGGAATATCACACGCCGATTCAGGATGACGTCACAATTCACGGACCATCCCCACGCGTGTGGGGAATATACTGCATTGATAACAACTTACACCGAAAAATAGCGCCTGAAAAGGGATTTAGAAGGGCTGGTTTTCGTCATTAACCCACTGCTCCGCCACCAGCCAGAGTCCGCTCATTTCGGTGTCCCGACGATCAGGTTGACCCCAGCGTTCAATTTTGAAGCCCTGACAATTCGGTTCACTCGTGATGATTAGGAGGCTGATGTCGGCTGCATTGCGTTTGACGTATTCCAAAATTTTATCACGCCTACGTCGGTTAACCGTACCCACGAAGACATTCGGTTTCGGTTCAACAAACCACCGTTTGAGAGTGCCACGAATGGCGTCCGGGGTATTGTTAGCCACAATGACCGTCATGTGATGGCCGAAGTAGGCCGGTTGGTGGCTTGTTGGGGCGTAATTTCTTCAGTCTGGAACAAATTGGCGAGGTCTTTTGGCATCCGTTGGAGAATCCGCTCCTCCTCCACCCGTTGTTTGAATAATTTTCGAACAAGTTCTCCTTCATCCTTGGGATCCTGCCGGGCGGCCAAAAATGCCGCCGGAATGCTGGTTAGATGCTTGTAAAGGTCGGCTACATCATAAATGAAAGGCAGTGTTCCCGCATCATGCACAAAACCAAGACTTGGTACATAACCCAACGAACAGGTGATTGCGGCACAGAGCGCGTAGAGACTCGCATTGGCGGTGGAAAGGGCACGGTTGATGCCATCGGACATGTCCCAGTTTTGGCGGTCATAATTGCGACCTTTCCAGGTGACCCCATGTTGCAGCCCAAGTTGAGCATAAAAAGCACGCACCCGAAGCCCCTCCATGCCACGAAGCTCCTTTACTGATTTGCCTTCCACTTCGCCGTCTGGAAAACGCATTTTGAACATCGACCGGGCAATCTGCGTGCGGCGACGCTTGTCAGCCCAGGCCTCAGCATGCAAGCGGGGCATATCATTAGTATGGTTCGGGGCCAGGCCAAACGCATAGAACCGTATCGAATCCTCACCGGTCCAGCACACCGGGGTGTTGGACTCAGCGCAGGCCTTCATCGCCGCATGGGTGACCGTGGTGCCTGGGCCAAGGATAAGCGCAGACACAGTGGCCACCGGCAGCCGGCAAAGTAGTCCGTCGGCGCCGACCCATTTAACACTGGAATCGTCCACTTCGAGCCGGCCATGTTCCAGATACAATGGCGTCCAGCGGTCCTTGGCCGGAGCCAGAGTTTCGAGGGGTGGCCTCTCAAAAAGCGGCATGGATATGATTTAAGGTTTATTTTTTGGCAACCGGCGGATCCAACGGGCGGAGTGACGTTCGCCGATGGGGTTGCCAAATGCGATTGGGTTGTCCTCAATCACATCCGCACCCGCATCCCCCGCCGCCACCTCAACCACCCGGTCAAATTGTCCGAGTTGTTCCGTTCCGTCATAACCAACCCGACGAATCAATTGCGACCATGCTTGGGCATGATCCGGTTTCAACGCCACCAGCACGGGACTGGCGGGCAGGCAGCATTTGCGTCCCAACCAGACACCCCATTTCGGATCACGCAAACCTGCCGCGATCTCCTCAAGCAATTCGGCCGGGCCTTCCAATAGCACTCCAAATCGGGCGTCCATCAGGTAATGGCGGTAGGTTTGCACCGTTGCGTCCTGATCCACTTTCCCGCTGGCTCGGCGAATGCCGGTGACCGTGTGATAGTCCTCCAAGCGCTGCATCGGCAAGACTTCCTCATGGCGGGAGCGACGGGGGAGCGACACCACAGTGAACTGCAACGTGCCGAAGCATGCCAGTTTCCCGGCCTCGCTCGCGGTATGTTTGTCTATTCCGAAGGCGGCGGCGATGAGGCCAAAGACGGCGCTCCGGGTGGGATGCAGCGCCGTCGTGCGCCGCTCAAATCGCGATGCATGCCCCCAGGCCTGCAACGGACCATCCAGCAGCAGGGCCAGACAGGCTTTAGACGACATATTTTGTGAGTCCTTCGCAGAAGGCGTTGAGGGTGACATCGGGAATGGAAAGTTCCGCCTCATAGGTAATGTCCCAGACTTCCTTCAGTTTTGCATGGTGAGTTTTCAGAACTTCGGTGGATGCATCCAGTAAACCTGATTTCGGACGCACCGGCGTTTCAAACGCATTGACCAACTGGACCGGCTGCCCCTTGGATTTATAAAGTCCCAGCACATAACCCGGCCGCGTATTGGCGTTCATGGAGTTTTTCCGGGCGCCGGGAATGGCCATCAGGGCGGCCCGGATAAAGGCGTCCACGACCTGTCGACGTTCGTCGACAGACAATTTTCCGAGATGATCGGCATCCGCGAGCAGGTCAAGATTGAGGGCGACGTAACGATAATACACCGCCGAAGAAAATTCCAAAGTGCCGATCATGCCGGCCCCGGCGTCATCATCCTTGGGTTTGCGGTCATCCACCGCCGAATAAAAATCCAGGTCATTCTCGGATTTGTGGGTGGAGAGGGCATGACTAAACATGGCGGCTCCTTCGAGCGTCAATGAGGGCAGGCTCGCCACCATCCGGCCAAACAGGGCGATGTCGGCACCATCCAGCAAACCGGCCCCCTTGCAAAATTTGTACAGGCTCTTTTCATAGTCATTGGACTTCGGATTGGCCTTGAGCAAAGCCGCCACCTGCCCGGCTATGGCATCTATTTCCGAAGGCGCCAGGAAAGTGAGCGTGCCGACTTTTGAGTCGGGTGATTTTGCATCCAGCTTGGCCAGCTTATCGGCGATCTTTTTGGCATGTTCCAAGACCGTTTTTGGATCTGTGATGCCATGTTTGACCAGCGCCTCAGCCAGGGGTTGAACAATCAGCTTGGTTCGTTCGCCGCCGAAACGTGCCGCCGGCAGGTTGTCCTGGGCATATTTGCGGATGGACTGCTTGAGTGATTGGCTCGAAATACGAGCCCGCCCCACCCCGCCGAAGGAGGCCGTTTTGGGGGAGCCGACATCATCGCGATTCAGACAGGATACCGGGAAGGATTGCAGGATATGGAGTTCGATCAGTTTCATGTGTTGTTTTGGTTTCGTTGGGAGTTGTTGTTAAAAGTTGGAAATTCATTCAGGGCAAGGGAGCCAGCACCAGCAGGCCGAAGCCAAATGCCTTCGCCGAGCCGATCCCCGTGGCCACCGTCACCCGGAGCTGGTCGGGATTGGTTACGGTAAGTTCCCCTTGAAATTCCACGGCGGTATGCGTACCATGCGCGGCCGCATCCTTATGGAAATATTCACGCCCCCGGGGAATGGTTCGCAGCGAATCAAGATTGATGGCAAAACCACCCGCATCCGCCTTGCGCTGGAGCCAGGCAATCAATTCCTTGCGATTGATGATCGGCACGCGCCGCCCATTCTTTTTGCGTGAGCCATCCGCATTGTCCACGCGCAGTTTTTTGGTCGGATTGGCCAGCAGGCTGAACCGGTAGCGGGCATGCGCGAAGAAATCATCCGGAATGACCTTGGTGCCGAAGCAATCCATGGGGCACCAATCAGGTTTGGCGGGAACTGAACGGGAAACGATAAGCACACGGTAGGCTTCCTCCTTGCGGTCCACCCGGATAAGGAAGTCGCGTGCGTGGCCATCACGGCCACCAAACGCCTGCCAGATGCGTTGGTGCCAATCGTAGGTATCACGGATGCGGAGCAAATGAACGGCATCCTCGTAGGAAACAAGTATCTGGGTAAGCTGCAGCGTCGGCGTTGCAACTGGAATGGAGTTGGTAAGTGTGTTCATGCGATGACAGGATTGGTGGTTTGCGGTTCAGAGACAGGATCACCGGATTGCCAGAAGGATTTGGCCCATTTCACCCGAATGTCATCTGCATACCAAGGCCAGTTCCAGAGATCGGCGAACAGATTCTCATAATTGACACCCACCCCCTTGCTGGCGGCTAGGCGTATCCATGAACGGAGCTGGCCGGTGACATCCCCGACATCTCCGGCGGCCAGCAGCCGGCGGAACCGTCCTTGGAAACTGTCGGGGATGTCCCAGCCGTCACCAAGGGCAATGCGACGGCAGGTCTCACCGAAGCTTCTGGCATTGGCTTCCTCAGGATGACTCGCAAACAATGCGGCCACAGTTACGAAGACGGGCTGGCTGATGTCACCGCCCAGGCCGGCCACCACCGGCCAGGCGTCCACCTGCAACTGCGGGTTGTCCGTGAGGCCGCGCCGGAGCGCGGCCAGTTTGCCCCGGTCATTGCGTATGCGACGCAGGGCGCCGACAAAGGCGGCCGCGCGCTCCTTCGGAGTCAGTTTGGATTCATTCATGGGCTTTCAGAATTGGTTGGAGGTTGGTCTGGGGATGGAAATTTAGCCGCCGAAGGCCGAGGGCAAAAGCCTCAATCTGGCGGGGTGACTGGCGTGGACAAGATGCTTCATAAGCAGCACCTGCCGCCGATTGGACCGCCTTTCCCCAAGCGCAGTTAGGTAGATCAGTGATTAAATCTTTGTTTCGAGGCAGTTCTAAGAGAGACTCAACATGCTGTTCAACATGAGTCCAGTATTGTACTTCTGCTGATTGAAGGAGTTCGCGTAAGTGCAGCTTCTCACCTCGCGGCAATCTGTCAACTTTTGCGTCGAACTCACCTTCTGTCTGGATGTTGTGAGACAGTCCTAATCGGTAACGGCAGCAGGCACCGTGCATACCGGCTAGCTTCTTGGCGTGTTGAGCCGCAAATTCAATTCCCCTTTCGTAAGCTTCGTGACCGGCCGGGTCAAATATCTCTTTCGGTAAAAGATAGCTGCTCTCCAAGCAATCAACAATTCCTTCATCTTTGGTAGTAATAAGACAGCCAATCCAGATTGACAAATCACGGTCGATCGGACGACGTGTCAACGCTGGTGGACCTTCAGTTTGCGAGGTGTTTGACTGCCTTTTTGCCACTACAGAGCCCAATTCTCGCCACATACTTTTTGCAATATCTCCGCGAAGAAATGCAATCTGGTCATTTCTAGAGCGAATAGTCGAGTGTGGTTCTCTAAAAACAACAATTTGCGGCTTTTTTGGATCGTCAAAAATTACATACTCTATTAAGCCATCCACCAGCAAAATTGTTTGGTTGTCAGCTTCCAAATGGATGAGGCGCGAAATGGGCACTAGGCGGCCAAGGTAGGTGCGAGCTGCATTTTTCCTAAAGATCTCATCCAAAAACGGCAACGAGATTTCCCAGATTGGCTGCCCCCAACCCGAGTTTCCATACAGATCGGTGACGAGTTCACGATCGTATAGGTTGAGCCAGACCGATTCGAGGACACTCTTTCCTAAAATAAAGGTATGGACCATGGAAGAAGCTGAACAAGGAGCTTGCCGTCCCGTTCGCTTTGGAATGTCAGTCACATTCAACCTTCCAGCACCGACGATCTCACTAGGCGTAAAACACTGGAATGTTAGCAAATTTAACGCAGCTCTTGCACCATCAATGCTACGATTCTCCGCAGCTTGATTGTCAAACAGAGTGGCGGTATTCCCGGTTGCAAGCGTCATGTCCAGCTTAGTAGCACGAGTTTTCTCGCCGCTTTTCTTTTCTGCTTTAAGTCCATTGGCTTGTAAAAACCGGGCCCCGTCCCCGAAAAGCTCAAAGGCATTCCGCCATTGTTCCAAATAGGCACGGACACCCGGTTGGATAAGGGGTTGGCAGCCTTCCCAGGCAGCCTCATCCTCCGGACCATCCAACGCGGCCTGGGTGATGCATATCAGGAGGCGCATGAGGGCGATGCGCTCGTGCGGCTTAACGGCCAGGTCACGCAGTTCGTGTGCATGGGCAAACAACCCTTGCAAACTGAACAATTCGCGACGGCCATCAAGCCTTAGCGCGGGAATCCATGGATCAATAGTCAAATTCATCATCATCTTTGGGCTTGGGGGTGGCGGTGGCGCGTTCGGCAAACAGGCCAAGCCGCGCATCATATGTCAGATTGGAAAGCTGGGTGCCAAATGAACAACGGCCATCATTTCCCACGGTGGCTATGCAAACTTGGTCCGGACCATGGAGCGTCAGCCACGCGGGACGCGACGCATCAACTGGAACCATCCAGCGCGGAGCGCGCACCATCCAGTGATGAAGAAATCGTGCTGAGTTCCGGTACCATTCCTGTTCACTGATCTCCATTTGTTCACCGTCAAGGGCCGTAACCACTACTCGGCCTTTGGCCGACGGAGTGATGGCGCGGACCAGAACCAGTGGGGTGGTGGGAGCCCCTTGCCGGCGGGTGAGAATCGCCTCATCATCTTGCAGCATGGGACGGCCAAGCACTAATGTGGCGGCCTCGGCATTGGCCACCAGTTGGCGTTTTTCCTCCTCAAGTTTTGCATGGAGCTTGCCCCAGGCCTCCGGTTCCTGCGCACCAAGTTCGGCATAGGTTGCCTCCAGCAACGGACGGATATCCGCCGGTAGATTGATTTCCGTTTTGGCCCCCCAGACCGCAGCGGTTCGCAACAACACGTAGGGCGCGTATACCCGGGCGCTTCTGCCCAGGGCATTGACCAGTTCTTCATCAGTGGAAGCTTCCTCCAAGACAGGCCGGCGAATCCAAAAGTCCGGCTGGCCGGCCTGACGCCGGGGCCGGGAATGCCGCCACAACCGGCCCATGCGTTGCAGCAACATGTCGGTGGGGGCCAGATCAGACACGATGAAATCAAGGTCGATATCCACGCTTTGCTCCACCACTTGTGTGGCCACCAAAATGCTCCCGGGGCCGGAGATCGGCCGGTTTGGACCCAAAAGTTCAAGCCAATTTTGCTCCAGTTCCGCCCGGCGGGCAAAGGGAAAACGGCTGTGCAGCAACCCGATGCGTACCGAATCCTGACAGATAGCGCTGGCCACCACCCGAAAGGCTTGTTGGGCTTCCACCACGGTGTTGCGAATCCAAAGCACATGCTGGCCAGCTTCCGCGCGCCTGATAAGCTCGCCGATAGTCTCATCTTCCATGAGTACTTCCGGCCGCACGTTGATTCGCTTGTTCAAATCCCAGCGCGGCTTGATGTTCTGGCTCTTACTGCCGCCGGAACCAAAGGTGACCAGTGGGTATTCTGTCGGGACGGATGATTCGGTGACCCCGGCGGCGGCAAGTAACTCACCACGACGCGCCGCCGTGAGCGTGGCGCTGAGCACTATGACGGAGCAACGGAGGTTGATCAGCTCGCGAATCAGGGCGGTGATGAGCGTACCCGTGTAGATGTCGTAGGAATGAACTTCATCCAAAATCACCACCTTGCCGGCCAGTGCGAACCGGCGCACAAAAAAGTGTTTTACGGCGACCACCCCTTGAAGCGCCTGGTCGATGGTGCCCACCCCATAAGGTGCCAGCAAAGCCTGCTTGGCCGAAGCAAACCATGACCGGGCATCACGCGCAACATCCGTTGGTTTATCAACATCCTTCTCTCCCCCGTTCCGATAGGCGGGTTTGATTTGCAAGTCAAAATCATCCTCCAGCCAGGCATTGCCATGGGCCAGCCGGAAAGAGGCCGGGGTCTCCAATGTCGTCCGCAAAAAGCGTTCGATACGCAGGTGAATCCGGTTGCTGGTGACCTGGGTAGGCAGCCCAAAATAGATGCCATGCTGCTGGCCGGTGACAATGAGTTGCTGCGCCGCATGGAGCGCCGCCTCAGTTTTGCCGCACCCCATCGGGCCTTCGACAATGATAACGCCCGGCTTGCTGGCGGCTTCAGCTACGGCCTGTTGTAATGCATTGGGGGCAAAGCCAGCCTCGTTACCAGTGGTGAAGGCGCTGGAAAAGTCAGTTGACCGAAGTTTTCCGCCCGGCCAGCCGATCTGGCGGAGTGCTTGAAATGCCTGCACTCGTGCTTGTTCCAATGGTGACCCGCATTTAGGGTCAAACCATGCTTCATTGGAGCCGATCCAATCGGCCACAGTGATGAGTCCCGCCAGCAGCCATAGATCCGAATATTGATGCCCAAACCTCGCATCCGGAACGCTGGTCGGCAATGGTCCAAAAGAAGCCTTCAGGCTGGTCAGAAGGTTCAACCGATGATCCTCCGCCCAGATGCTCAGGGCTTCGGGTGGATCATCAAGCCTGACTTTCTTCCCCTTGGGCCGGCCATGATGGGCTCCAACGGCCACCGCCCAGAGCCGGTTCGGGGCAGACCCCGGCAGATATTGCAAAAAACGCTGGCTGACCAGGGCGTGGTCGCTGACGGAAAGGGCAATTTCGCCATGCGAGCATGACGGGCGTGCGCGGGAAGCCAGCCACGCGGGACATTTGGCCTGGAAACCCAGAGTGATTTTTCCCACATCATGTAAGGCCGCCAGCGTGGCGGCACCTTCCGGAAGCAGTGCACGAACCCTGGCCGGCAAGGAGGAAATGAGGGCCTCCGCCACACACCCGACATTCTGGCAATGGTCTTGGACTGAGATGCCCGGAAGCCCCTCATCCGTTGTCTTCGCCCAGAAATGTACATCAGTGGAAGTCATTCCGGTTTAGTTTTTTAAGCTTATAGTTGAATCGCCATCCGTCACAAGTTACAAGTTCAGAATACCATGGTGGGTATGACAAACATAGTCATAGGGTAAAATATTTTTCCGCCGCCTCTTGCATGAAGAGTTTGACACGGACTGGACGGCACGGCACAAAGAACGTCAATTATGGCCAAGAACCAATTGCAGGCATTCAGCCGTCCGCCCTGGGGGCGCATGATGCGATTTCACGACCTGATCCAAGAAAAGTCCTTTCCCAACTGTTCCACGGTGGCAAAAGAATACGAGGTTACCGTGCGCACCGTCATGCGGGATGTTGATTTCATGCGCGACCAGTTGAAACTGCCCATGGAATTTGATAACCGGCGCAATGGCTACTATTATACCCGGCCCGTAAAACAATTCCCACAACTGCCGTTCTCCGAAGCGGAGATTTTTGCCCTCCTTGTGGCTCACAAAGCCGTCGCCCAATATCAGGGCACACCCTTCGAACATCCCTTGACGCTGGCGTTCCACAAGCTAACCGGCCAGTTGGATTCGTCCGCCAAATACTCACTGGGCAATTTGTCTGAGGCGCTCTCGTTCCGGCCTTTCGCGCCTGAGGATACCGACCTAAAAATTTTTGAGATTCTGACCCGCTCCTTAAAAGATCGGCGGGTGTTAAAATTTCAATACCGCAATCTGGGGGCTGAATCGGGTCAAACCCGGCTGGTGCACCCCTATCACATGGCTTGCGTGGACAACCATTGGTACCTGTTTGCCTTCGATGTGAAACGCGCCGCCATGCGCACGTTTGCCCTGCCCCGGCTGAATTCTCCCGAAATCACCGCCGAACATTTTTCTATCCCCAAGAAATTCAACCTCAATGAATATTTGAAAGGCAGCCTCAATGTCTTCAAAGGCACGGCCGATTTTGAGGTGGTCATTGAATTCGATTCCTGGGCAGCCGATCTGATTCGTGGTAGGCGTTGGCATGCTAGCCAGGAGTTAACAGAACTGCCCGGGCGCCGGGTCCAATTAAAATTGCATCTGGACGGCATCGAAGAGGCGGAACGCTGGGTGTTGAGTTGGGGCAGACATGCAACCGTCATCCAACCACAAACCCTGACCAAACGATTGCGTGAAACCGCCCAAATTATGTTGTCCCGCCTCCCTTAGCATTGAATCACTGAATCGCCTTGAAATACATTTCCGGCCATTTGATTTTCTCGCCCACCGATCTCGTCCGATTTCTGGCTTCCCCGTTTGCAACTTGGATGGACCGCTATCAGCTCGAAAATCCGGGGGCCATCAGGCTACTCTGCCCGCTGGCGCGCGTGTTGGCAGCGTGGATAAATTCCAAGGTCAGGAGGCCCTCGTCTGCATCAAAATGATTTCCTTGGTACATGAAGTTTTTTTACTTTGCCTCACACATTTCATTCTGCCCTGTGATTGGGCCGCGTTTCCGTGGAGTCCACTGCTGTCTCGACACTGCCGCACCAGTGGCATATCGGTCATGTAGAACCAAATCAGCGTGGACAAGCCTGGTCAAATTTCGCGTGGTGAGCCGGGCCATCAGATTTATCCGTATCTGTTGCGCGATTTGGACGTGACGGGACCGGATCAAGTCTGGTGTTCGGATAACCCAAATTGGCCAGGTGCTGCTGCATCAGCAAATGTCGTCCACGGAGATTTACGCAAAAGTAGATGTGAAACCGTTGAGCCGGGACGGAGTTCAATACATGCTCGCCAAGCATGTGGCTACGGCACGTCAACACTGTCCGTCTTTGAAATCCAAGCGCGTCTCGCCACACATGTTGCGACACAGCACCGCCATGGACTTGTTGCAATGCGGCGTTGATCGCTCCGTCATCTCGCTGTGGCTCGGACATGAACGAATGGATACGACCCAGATTTATCTCCACGCCAGCCTCGAACTCAAAGAAAAGGCGCTCGCCAAGGCCGAGGCCTGCCCGAACCGGAAACAACGGAAAATCGCCTGCGCCATCTATCTGGCCCGCAGAAAAATCCGCGAGCTAACGGAATTGTATGGCGGCGCGAGCAGAGAAAGGCGAAGGCAAAAAAAACCCGGCCAGCAGACAGGCAACCCGGCGGCTGCCCCTGCCGCCGCCACGCCGCCTGTGCCCGCCGCCGAACCGTTGGATAAATCAAAACCTAATCCAAACCTAATACAAAAAAATCCAAGCTAATCCAACCTAATACAAACAAGCTAATACAGAATCTCGCCCCCCGGCTGAGTCACTTGCAGTAAACCAATTTAATTTCATCAATGACACCCAATTGGAGACGGCTCGTCGTGGTGGTGTCGGGTTCCTGCATCGCGGCTGCATTTGGCGCAGAGGCCTTCGATCTGCAGGAAATGGTCCTCCACCCGGGCCTTGAGGTGGCGTTTGACGTATTGGGTCACTTCCTCCATGAGGCAGAGGTTGACTTCCTCGACCTTGCCGCAGTGGCGGCACAGGAAATGGTGGTGATGCCCGGATTCCAGCCCGCGACAGATGTAATAGCGCAACTGGCGGTCCGCATTGGCGGCGGTCAGCAGGATGCCACACCGGGCCAGGCCCTCCAAGATGCGGTAGACCGTGGGGAGGCCGACGTTTTTAAACCGCTTTTGCAGGCGGGCCCGGACTTCAAAGGGATCGAGGACGGCGTGGCAGGCCAGAAACAGGTCGATCACCGCCCGGACCTTGGGGGTGACCCGGTGGCCGTGCTCTTTCAATCGTGCTATATAGGGGTTGGTGGACATGGAATCGTCAGTGACGGTGCGGTTTCCACGATAGCCCGGGGACATGGCCAAAGGCAATCGTTTTTTAATATTAATGGTAATAATTCCTATTTAGGTATTGCAAATGGTTTTCATTTGGATGAAAGTCATTGTGCGGCATGAACGTGTGGAAAACATCCTTACCGATCCTGGTGGTGCTGGCGCTGACGTCGGCGACCGGACAGGCAGGACCGGCCGGTGACGCACCCACATCAGTCACGGCCACCAACCTGCCAGGCATCGCTGCTCCGAGTGTTTCCAGCCGGTTTCCAGGGGCGACGAACTGGATGGTCGCCCGCCGCGCCGGCTGGACGATGGGAACGGCGGACACAAATGCCCTGCCGACCATCATCAAACAAGACGGTCGCAGCTACCTCAATCTCACGTTTGCCAGGCTGTCGGGTTATCACTTTGATGAAAATCCGGCGCTGGTGGATGCCGGGCTCAATCCCTATGCCTCCTACCATGCGCGGGACCAGGTGCCGGTGGCGGTCAAAAATTTGGGCGAGCAGCCGGCGGCCATCACGGGCTTCATGCTGCCGTTGCGGATGACGAACGGTCTGGCGACGGATTTTCTGCTGTTACGTAACCAGTCGGCCTGCTGCCTGGGCATCATGCCGCATATCAACGAATATGTGGTGGCCCACACCGTCGGCCCGGGGATCAAGCCGCTGATGGATGTGCCAGTCACGGCGCTGGGGACCTTTCATGTGGGCGAACTGCGGGAGAACGGACATTTGATCGGGATCTATGTGCTGGATTGTGAGCGAATGCTCCCGGCCCAATAGTCAGGCGAACCCAATTTGCACAACGGACTGAAATCATCACCATTATAAACCAAAAAATAATATGAAAACCATGGCCATGAAAAAAACTCGGGGTCGCCGTGTTAAATCCCGGAATCGCCGTGCCGGCAGTGTGTATTGGACGGTCATCTCCCTGGCGGCCTTGACCTGCGGGCGTACGGCCCTGGCGCAAACGAATGGGATCGCCGGCTCGGTAAGCTCCACGAATGTCACCGAACTGGGCAATGTCACGGTGATCGGCAAACTGAACCAGGCGCGCAATGAAATTGTCACGTCCCTGGGGGCCACGTCCTTCAACATCAGCAAGGAGCAGATCGCCTCGGAATCACAGGGCGACAACGCGCCGTTCAATGAAATCATCCTGCGGGCGCCGGGCGTGGCGCAGGATTCCGCCGCGAACGGGGACCTGCATGTGCGGGGCGAGCATGCCAACCTCCAATACCGGATTGACGACGTGCTGCTGCCCGAAGGCATCACGGGCTTCGGGCTGGAACTGGACCCGCGGTTCGTGCAAAGCCTGCAATTCATCACCGGCTCGCTTCCGGCCGAATACGGCTTCCGCACGGCGGGGATCGTGGACATCCAGACCAAGAGCGGCGCGTTTGAAAATGGCGGGGAAGTCTCGCTGTATGGCGGCAGTTTCGGCACCATCCGGCCCAGCTTTGAATACGCCGGTACGCAGAACAAATGGGATTACTTCATTGACGGGAGCTACGATCATAACGACCTGGGCATCGAAAACACGACCGGCAGCGCCAATGCCCTGCACGACACCTCGGATCAATACCGGTCGTTTGTTTACGCCTCGCGCATTTTGAGCGACACCAGCCGGCTAAGTCTGATCGGCAGCGCGTCATATGCGACGTATCAGATTCCGGTCAACCCGGACCAGCAACAAATCTCGACCCAGGGCAATAGTGAATCTTGGGAGCCGGGCACCTTCACCCCCGGCGACCTGAATGACAATCAAACGGAACAGAATTATTACGGGGTGGCCGCGTACCAAAAATCGGCTGGGGATTTGAATTTACAGGTGGCCACCTTCGTGCGGAACAGCAGCGTGGATTATGTGCCGGGCAACCTGCCCGCCACGTTGTATTATAACGGCGGCGTGGCCACGCAGGAGGAACGCATCCTGACCTCCGGCGGATTGCAGGCGGACGCGAGTTATGAGCTGGGCGATAAACACACGATCCGCGCCGGCCTGATGACGTTGGAGGAGGCGGTCTCGGCCGACGACACCACCACGGTATTTCCCGTGAGTGCGGTAACCGGTGACATCACCGGTCCGGCGGAAGCCGTCACCCAGGATAATTCACCCAGCGCCTTTTTCTATGGAATGTACTTGCAGGATGAATGGAAAATTGTGCCGCAGTTGACCCTCAACTACGGGGCGCGCTTTGACCTGTATTCCTCGTCCTTTGACAGCGAGAACCAGGTCAGCCCCCGGGCGAACCTGGTCTGGCAGCCCACGGACAGCACGACGTTGCATGCGGGTTATTCGCGCTATTTCACCCCGCCGCCGTTGGAAACGGTACCGGCGGCGAATCTGACGGAGTTTAACAATTACAACGGGCAGCCGACCTCGGCCCAGCAAAGTTTGACGACGGACACGCCGGTGCGGGCGGAGCGGGCGAATTATTATGACGTGGGGGCAAGCCAGAAACTGGCGCCCGGATTGCAGGTGGGATTGGACGGTTATTATAAGACGGCGGTCAACCAACTGGACGACGGCTTGTTCGGGCAGTCGCTGATTTTGTCGTCGTTCAATTATGCCCAGGGACGGATTGGCGGAGTGGAGTTCACGGGGAATTACACGACCGGCGGCTGGTCGACCTACGCGAATCTGGCCTACTCGGTGGCGCAGGGGAAAGGCGCGTCCTCGGCGCAATTCCTCTGGGGGGATCAGACGACGGTGAATTACGTGAACAGCCACTGGATTTATCTCGACCATGATCAGCGCATCAGCGGCTCATTTGGCACGGCCTACGGTTGGAAGGAATCGACGCGTGAAAGCACGCGCACTTATGTGGACGCGCTATATGGCAGCGGTTTGCGGCAGGATGAAGGCACGATCGAAGGGTCGAGTGATCCAATTCCGAATGGCGGCTCGGTGCCGGATTATTACTCGATCAACCTGGGGGTTGAACAGACCGTGAAGATCGGTGACAAAAAGCAGTTGAAAGCACGCTTGGACGTGGTGAACGTGACGGACAACAGTTACGAGCTTCGCAGCGGCAGCGGCGTGGGTGTGAATGCCGCCCAATACGGCATGCGCCGGGGCTTGTTTGGTTCCGTCAGTTTTGTATTTTAATCGATTATACATGGAGGCCAAACGCACAACGTCCGGTTACCAGTTGCACGATGACCTAGCGCGGCTCTGCCTGCCGGGGGCGGACCACGATCCCAGCCGCAAGCTGGCCTGGACGAATTCGATTTGCATCCTGTTTCTGTTGATCGGCCTGGTGGGAGCCAAACAGGCGGCGGACTTCGCCGAACCCCCGCCCCAGCTGGAGGAGGCGGTAGCGGTCATCATCGAACCGATGAAGCCGCCGCCCAGTCCGGAGGTGCAAAAAATTCAGGTCACGGACCAGAACCAAAGCACCGCCCCACAAATGGTGGCGGTGACGCTGGACACACCGGCCATCAATTTTGCCGTGCCCACGATCGGCAACCTGGTCGTGCCCGCCGCGCTGGCTCAGGCGCCGTCGCCGTCACAACTGGTGACCAGCGCGCGAGTGCTGAAAATCAGCAGCACGGGCCAGGGCGGAGCCCGTCCGCAGCCGCCGTACCCGCCCATAGCATTGGCCGAGGCGGAACAGGGCTCGGTGGCCATCGCGCTAACGGTGGATGATGCGGGAACCATCATGCAAATCGCGGTGAAGGAATCCTCTGGTTATCCGGTCCTTGACCGCAGCACTGTGGAGTTCATCAAGCGGCACTGGCTGATTCCGCCGGTCAACGGCTCGCATTTATTTGAAACAATCATCACTTATCAAATCGCAGTCAATTAACCCAAACTAAAACTATGTTGGCGAATATTGTGGTTCAATTTTTTCTCAAAGGCGGCCTGGTCATGTGGCCGCTGCTCATCTGCGCGTTCATCGCGGTGGCGGTGCTGGGGGAACGGGCGGTCTGGTGGTTGCGCGAGAGCCGGAAGCGCGACCCGAAGAAACTGGAGCAGATCCTGGCCGCTCTGGAAAACGCCGACGTGCCGGCGGCCACGAAGCTGGCGGCGGATTCGGAGGATCCGGTCATCCGCATGATTTACCGCGGTCTGAGCCATGTGAACACGTCGTTGCAGGGAGCGCTGCAACTGGCGGCGGGCATCGAATTGGAACGCGCGGGAAAATATCTGGTGGTGATGGACACGCTGGTGACGCTGGCGCCGTTGCTGGGCCTGTTGGGCACGGTAACGGGGTTGATCCAGGCGTTTCTGAGCGTCGGGAGCGCGGAACTGTCGGTAGTGGCGGTAACGGGCGGGATTGGTTCGGCGCTAATCGCAACGGCGAGCGGTCTGGTGATCGCGATCATTTCGCTGATCCCGTACAACTATTTTGGCGGGAAAATCGCCCGGCTGCAATTTGAACTGGAAACGGCCGCCACAAATGTGGAGGTGATGGTGGAAGCCAAACGCCCGGCCGCCGGCCAATGAAACTGTCGTCACCCATCCAACGCAAGCGCATCCGGATCGAGATCATTCCGCTGATCGACATCATGTTCTTTCTGCTGGCGTCGTTCATGATGGTCAGCCTGCAACTGGACCAGGCCAAGAACATCCGCGTCAACCTGCCGCCGGCCACGGAGGCGGAGCATGATTTCAAGCCGGACATGATCAACATCGCGGTGGACAAGGCCGGGGGCGTGTGGCTGGAGAAAAAGCAGTTGTCACTGGCGGAGTTGGGCCGGGCGATCAGCAACCGTTTTATATTGAACACCAACCTGCCGGTATATGTCAGCGGCGACCAGGACACGCTGCACGGCGCGATGGTGGATGTGCTGGCCGCGGTCCGCAACGCGGGGGTGCAGAAGGTGGGTTTCATGGTGGAAAGCCCGGCCACCCCGACGACGCCATGAAAATCCGCTCCCCCCTGCCCCGCAAACGGCTCCGGTTGGAGATCATCCCGCTGATCGACATCATGTTTTTTCTGCTCGCCTCGTTCATGATGGTCAGCCTTCAGATGCAGAAGGTGCGCGCGCTGAAGGCGAGCCTGCCGACGGCCACGATGGCGACGTCCAACGCCAAGCCAGACATCATCAATCTCACCGTGGAGAAGGACGGCCAGATGCGGTTGGAGGACCAGCCCATTTCCTTGGCGGACATGTATACCACCCTCACCAACCGCTGCCACGTCAATCCCAATGTGCCGGTGTATCTCCATGGTGACAGGCAGGCCACGCACGGTTCGATTGTCTTCGCGCTCGATTTTGTGAAGCGCTCGGGCATCCAGCGCGTGGCCATTGCGGTGGATAACACAGCGACGCAACCTTGATTTTTCATGAAAAACTTTCACCAAAATCTCCTGATCCTCCTCGCCATAAGTCTGTGCGCCCTGTGTGTCTGGCAATGGTACGGACAGACGGTGCAGCGCAAACGCATTGAAAACCTTGATGTCATCCTGACTAAGAAGTCCGGGGACATCCAGAGCTATACCAATTCAATCGACACTTTGAACCATCAGTTGGAAGAAATGGATGCGCGCATCACGGAATTGAAGACGGCCGCGACCGCGCAGGACCAGACCAATCTGGCGCAAAAGCGTGAAATTGCGCGGTTGAAGCTGACGACAGAGATTCTCACCAACCAGCTCACGCAATACACGAATGCCGTGACATCATTGGAAGGCCGGCTGCAGATTTACGCCGACGGGGTGAAGCGCCAAAACGAGGCGATAGCAAAGCTCACCACACAGCGGGATGACTTCATCAAGAAGCTGAACGACAGCATCAACGACCGGAATGTCATCGTGGGAAAATACAATGACCTGGTCAAACAGATTGACAAATCCACCGAGACCGGCAACAAAGAGAATAAATAATGACTGATCCGACGCTTTCGCATAATTGGCTGCTGGCCATCTATTGCGCCTTGGTGACGCTGGCCTCCTTGAGCGGCGGCTGGCTGCTGATTCTAATGCGGCCCACCCATACGCGCCTGCAGGTGGCGATCAGCTTTGTCTCCGGCCTGATGCTCGGCATCGCCCTCATTCATTTTCTGCCGGATGCGATGGCGCAATTGAATTCGCCAAGCCGGGCGGCGAGCTGGATGTTGGGCGGATTTCTGGCCATGTTTTTTCTCCAGCGCTTTTTTCATTTTCACCATCATGATTCGCCCGTGGGGGACCCGGAGGATTGTTGTCATACTGACCCCAAGCCGGAGGAGACTGGCTGCGGGCACGAAGGTCACGATCATGACCACGATCATGACCACGATCATGACCACGATCATGACCATGAAGGGCATGAACATCATCATGCCCACACGCTGGCGGATAAATCGGCCCAGCAGCTTTCCTGGGTGGGCACGGCATTGGGCATGACGCTGCATTCGTTGCTGGATGGCATGGCGCTGGCCGCTGCGGTGATGGCCGCCAAGGCCGGGGAGGCGAAGCTGGCCGGTCTCGGCGTGGCCCTGGTGGTGATTTTGCACAAGCCATTTGATGCCATGGCGGTCACGACGCTGATGACCGCGAGCGGCAGTTCGCGTGCGGCGCGACAGTTGTTGAACGGTGGGTTTGCGCTGATCAGTCCGCTGGGGGCGGGATTGTTTCTGCTGGGGGCCAGTCAGTTTGCGGATTCCAACGCGGTGTTTCTGGGCTGTGCGCTGGCTTTTTGCGCGGGCACGTTTCTATGCATCGCGAGCAGCGACCTGCTGCCGGAACTGCAGTTTCATTCACACGACCGCTTCAAGCTCTCCGTCGCCCTGCTGGCAGGGCTGGGCGTGGCGATTGTCATCAAATACTTCGAGGGTTGATTCATTCCGCCCCTTGCCAATCCAGCAAACAAAGCCTAATGTTTCTGCATGACAGTTGCATTGGCGAGAGGCGTTGAAGAGTTTTTGCAGGATCAGGTCCGCGCGGGTGTCTGCGCGGATGCCAGCGAACTCGTTAATGATGTGATTCGTTCCCTGCGCGAACAACAGCACAAATCTTTTAATCTTTCCCCAGAACTGGAAACCTGGCTGCTGTCGGCGGCCAACCAGCCTGTCACACCGCTGACCAAAGATGACTTTGCCGCCATTCGCACCCGGGTGAGAAACCGGGTTGATGCCTCCGCCAAATGAGCATTCTCAAGTCCGATGAATTTATTTCGGACCTGGAAGGCCAGTTTGAATGGTATGCCGTCAATGCGGACTGGAACATAGCCGAACGCTATCTCCAGTCGGTTGAAGCCACCTGTGACTTGCTGGGGCAACATCCATTGCTTGGACCACAAGTAGGTTTTTCACTTCCGCACCTGGTTAACTGCCGGTTTATCGTGGTATGCCGGCCTTTTCATAAACATATCCTACTTTATGAAATTGAAGGCGGGAACGTGGCATTGCGCCGGGCCATGCACGCCACCGGAATTTGCCTGAACAGTTGATTTAAACTGATCGGCGTTGGCTTAACCGCCGCCCTGAATTCACTATGGGCCGGCGGCCAGGTAACGCTCGGCGTCGATGGCGGCGGAACAGCCGGCGCCGGCTGCGGTGATGGCCTGGCGATAGATGTGGTCGGCGCAGTCGCCGGCTACAAACACGCCGGGTACGTTGGTCATGGTGGAACCCAAACTGTGATGGATGAAGCCATTCTCATCCATGTCAATCTGGCCCTTGAAAATCTCGGTGTTCGGGCCGTGGCCGATGGCGATGAACACGCCGGCACAATCCAAAACGCTTTCCGCACCAGTCTTGAGGTTCTTCAGCTTCACGCCGGTCACCTTGTCCTGCGATGGATCGAGCACTTCGAGCACCGCGGAATCCCAGATCGGCTTGATCTTGGGATGGGCCAGCACGCGTTCGGCCATGATTTTGGAGGCGCGCAGGGAATCCCGGCGATGGATCAGATACACCACGGAACCGAACCGGGTGAGGTAGGTGGCCTCTTCGCAGGCGGAATCGCCGCCGCCGACAACGACGAGCGGTTGATTGCGGAAGACGGGCAGCGCGCCGTCGCAGGTGGCGCAGTAGGTCACGCCCTTGGTCTCGAGCAGGTCTTCGCCGGGAACGCCGAGGTGCTTGTGGCTCGCGCCGGTGGCGATGATGACGGTCTGAGCTGTGACGGCTTCACCGTCCACGGTGAGAGTGAAGGGGTGCTTGGAAAAGTCGGCGGATTCCAAGGTGCCGAAGCTGGCGCGGGCGCCGAAGCGTTCAGCTTGCTTCTGCATGCGGGTCATGAGTTCGTAGCCGTCCACGCCTTCGGGGAAGCCGGGAAAGTTCTCGACGATGCTGGTGGTGGTGAGCAGGCCGCCGGGTTGCCGGCCGGTGAGGACGAGGGGTTTCAAGTCCGCACGCGCGGTGTACAGCGCCGCCGTCCAACCCGCGCAACCGGAACCGATGATGACTACGTTTTCCATAAGGGCGGGAAACATAAACGTTGCGGGCCGGGGCGGCAAGCCCGGTGAAGGACAAACCGACGTCAGCCAGGGATGGATTTTACGGCGGCGGCGAGGGATTGAACAAAGCGGCCCACGCGGACGACGAGGTCCGGGGAGCGGCCGTGCAGGGCGATCTGGTTGACGATGGCGCTGCCGACAACGACGGCCTCGGCGGATTGGGCGACGAGGACGGCCTGCTCAGGGTTCGAGACACCGAAGCCGACGGCGATGGGGAGCGTGGTGTAAGAGCGGAGCTTCGCGACCTGCGAGGTCAGGTTGGCGGCGACGGCGGATTGCATGCCGGTGACGCCTTCGCGGGAGATGTAATAGATGAAGCCGGAGCCGCGCTTGACGATGAGTTCCATGCGGTCGGGCGGCGTGGTGGGCGCGACGAGGTAGATGTGGCAGAGGCCGGCGGCGCGCATGAGGGTCTCGTAATTGTCGCTTTCCTCGGGCGGGAGGTCGAGGACGAGCAGGCCGTCGACGCCGGCGGCGCGGGCGGAGGCGATGAAGGCCGCGAGGCCGACACGATGGATGAGGTTGTAGTAGACGTAGAGAACGATGGGGATCTGGGATTCGCGGCGGATGGCGGCGATGGTTTCCAGGAGCTTGGGCGGCGTGGTGCCGGATTCGAGGCCGCGCTGCGCGGCCTGCTGGTTGACGAGGCCGTCGGCGAGCGGGTCGCTGAAGGGGACGCCGAGTTCGAGGACGTCCACGCCGGCGCGGTCGAAGGCGAGCGCGAGCTGGCGCGTGGCCTCCAGGTGCGGATCACCGGCGCCAATGTAGACGACCAGGCCTTTCTTCTCCTCGCGTCTCAGCTGCGCGAAGCGTTCCTCAATGCGATTCATGTGGACGTAGTTTCCAATGGGCGGCGGGAAGTATCAAGCGGCAAGTTGGGGGGCGGGAAAAAGGGGTGCAAAGGAGAAAGCAGAAATGGGAGCGGGTTTGCGATTGGAGTGGTGTTGATGGCCGGACGGGCGGGGATATTCGCCTGATGGCGAATTACATAATGGGCGTCGCAGCAGCAACGCCCAACCGGGGGGGGACGATTTCGAGGCGGGCAATTTTTGGCAAAAATTTAGCAAGGGTGTTGCTTGTCAAATCGGGGGCGGTCCGTAGCATGTCCGCATGAGCGATATTGCCACCGTGTTGAAGGATGTTCCCAAAGGGCTGGGCGGTCACCGGCCGCAGAATGCCGGGCTGGTCAATTGGGTGGCGGACACCGCCGCCCTGACCAAACCGGATCAGATTTTTTGGTGCGATGGTTCCGTGGCGGAAAAGGATTATCTCACGGCCCAGGCGGTGGCGCAGGGCGTGCTCATCAAGCTCAACCAGGAAAAGTTGCCGGGCTGCTATTATCACCGGTCCAATCCCAATGACGTCGCGCGGGTTGAGCAGTGCACGTTCATCTGCACCCAGGGCCGGGAGGATGCCGGGCCGACGAACAACTGGGCGGCGCCGCGCGAGATGTACGAGCGGCTGCACGGGCTGCTGGACGGTTCCATGCGGGGCCGGACGCTATTTGTCATCCCCTACCTCATGGGGCCGCCGGGGTCGCCCATGACCAAGGTGGGCGTGGAGATCACGGATTCCATCTACGTGGTGCTGAACATGCGCATCATGGCGCGCATCGGGCAGGTCGCGCTGGAGCAATTGGGCGAGGGCGACGAATACAACCGCGGCGTCCACTCCATGCTCGATCTGAATCCCGAGCGCCGGATCATCGCGCATTTTCCGCAGGACAACACCATCATCTCCGTCGGGTCGGGCTACGGCGGCAACGTGTTGCTGGGCAAGAAATGTCTCGCCCTGCGGATTGGCAGTTATCTGGGGCGGGACCAGGGCTGGATGGCCGAGCACATGCTGTTGCTGTGCGTGGAATCGCCCCAGGGCGAGAAGAGTTATGTGGCCGCCGCCTTCCCCAGCGCGTGTGGGAAGACGAATTTTGCGATGCTGATCCCGCCGGCGCAGTTTCAGGGTTGGAAGATCACGACCATCGGCGATGACATCGCCTGGATGAAGCCCGGCCCGGACGGCCGGCTGTATGCCATCAATCCGGAGAACGGCTACTTTGGGGTGGCGCCGGGTACGAACCGGAAGACGAATCCGAACGCGATGGCGACCATCGCGCGGGACACGCTTTACACGAATGTCGCCCTCAAGCCGGACGGCACGGTCTGGTGGGAGGGGCATGATGATCCCGCGCCAGCCCAATGTTTGGACTGGAAGGGCAATCCGTGGACGCCGGCCTCGACGGAGAAGGCGGCGCATCCGAACAGCCGTTTCACCGCGCCCATGACGAACAACCCGGCGCTGGCGGCCGAGGCGAATGATCCGCAGGGCGTGCCCATCAGCGCCATCATCTTTGGCGGACGGCGCGCCACGACCATGCCGCTGGTGGTGCAGGCGTTCAATTGGAGCCATGGCGTTTACATTGGCGCGACGATGGGGTCGGAGACCACAGCGGCCGCCGTGGGGGTGGCCGGGCAGGTGCGTCGGGATCCGATGGCGATGCTGCCGTTCTGCGGGTACAACATGAGCCTATATTTCCGGCACTGGCTCAACATGCGGAAGCTGATCAAGCATCCGCCGCTCATTTTCACGGTGAACTGGTTCCGGAAGGACAAGGACGGCAAGTTTCTCTGGCCGGGCTACAGCGACAATATGCGGGTGCTGCATTGGATCATCGAGCGTTGCGCCGGCCGGGCCGCCGCCAACGAAACGGCGGTGGGCTGGGCGCCGCGGTTCAAGGATTTTAACACGCAGGGTTTGCCGAATTTTGGCGAGCCGGAGTTCGATGAGGTGCAGAAGATTGACCGGGAAGAGTGGTATCGGGAGCTGTTGTTGCAGGATGAGTTGTTCTTCAAGCTGTATGAGCGGTTGCCGAAGGAGATGATTTTTCAGCGGGAATTGCTGGTGTCGAGGCTTTAGGGGCGGAAGAGGAAAGAGCGGAGAGAGAAGAGTGGATGGGACTGATAACCGCGAAATACGAAAAACGCGAACAATCCACCAATTTGATTTACTTTTGGGATCAACCAGTTCAGGATTAAAACATAGTCCAATTTAAACGACCGGCGGTTTTGACCGCCGCAAGCGCGTTTACAGGGTAGCTTTTGCATGATCACGAAACGGCTGTCACGAAGATGGACAGTGTTGGCGGCCGGCATGCTGGCGGGGTGCGGTTTTAACTTGGCAGCGCAGACGGCCCCAACAATCACCCTTCAGCCGTCCGGCCAGACGAATCTGGCGGGGACCACGGTAAGCTTCAATGTGACAGTGGGGGGACGGGGCCGCTCAACTACCAATGGCAGTTCGATGGCACGAATCTGCCCAATGGGATCATCACCACGTTGGCGGGCGTGGCTGGTTCCGGCTATGCCGGGAACAGGGGCGCGGCAACGAATGCCAGTCTGTATAATCCCCAAGGGGTGGTGCTGGATGCCTTGGGCAATCTGTATACTCATGAGTAAATAGGATTGGCCACCCTGCATAAAGTGATGCTATTCGTTGTCGCAACATGACAAGAGTCGATAATCGTTCACTGGATCACAAGGTGCTGGAACACATGAGACTACTGGC
>Ga0182012_10001425_pt1 | contig 26239 bp, 25 predicted proteins | sample 612S2SmetaG_FD_120486 | JGI IMG/M metagenome (GOLD analysis project Ga0182012, IMG submission 120486) | Permafrost microbial communities from Stordalen Mire, Sweden - 612S2S metaG | ecosystem: Environmental > Terrestrial > Soil > Wetlands > Permafrost | place: Sweden: Stordalen | collected...
CGCGGTGGGCGCTCGGGCTTCGAGAGCGACCTCATGGCCGCGGGCGTGCTCTACAAGCACTCGCGCCCCTACCATCCCCAGACCCGGAAATACCGAGGTGCACGAATTCGTCTCTACGTCCTCGATGATGTGGTCACTTTCGCGACCGAGGACGGTGAGTTCATCGGCGAAACGAGAATGGACCCCAATCGCGACTACCAACCCAAGGGAGACGGATTCAGATAGCCTGCACAGGTTCAGCTGTTCACGATGTCCCGACAGATTTCATTGGTGGGCCGTACAGGACTTGAACCTGTGACCCCTTGCGTGTCATGCAAGTGCGCTACCAGACTGCGCCAACGGCCCCTAAGGGTGCAACTCTACCATCCCGAACTTTGATCAAGCTGCGCAAGAATCTACGGTTTGGTCACTTCGACGCTGGAATTGCTTCCAAGCAGCGGAAACTCGAGATGAAGGGGCATCTGTCCGGCGTTGTTGCGGATCACCTGCTCGATGAATACCTCGACCGTCGCGCGCGCGTCACCCAGGGCGTCGTGCCCACCGGGCGCGACACCGTAGTACTTGCACAGATACGAAAGCCCACGGCGGGGACGATCCTCACGACTTGGGTCGATGGCGAGATCGTGTTCGACCACGTCGATGATCGAAAGCAGCGACAGGTCGAAGTACTCATCTGCGAGCGACTTACCGAACACTGACTCGTAGCTGCGACGCAGCATCTCGAGGTCGAACCGCACGACATTGGCTCCCACGATCGAGGCGCCCTGCTGTTGATAGCGTCGCAGGATCTCGACCGCCCGCACGAGGCCGCTCTGGACACTGAGGACCGTGTGGCGGTCTCGCTTCGCTTCGATATCTTCAACGCTCAGGCCGTGTACCCGTTTGGCGGCGGGAGCGATCGGGCGATCAGGAAGCACGTAGAACTGCTCGCTCCATTCCGGAGTTCCGTAGCGGTACGCGCAAAACCCGTACGATATGGCCCTTTCGCTCGCGACGTCGAGCCCCGTGGTCTCGGTGTCGAAGCCTACGATGAGCTCGGGCACTCGAAGGTACTTTTTGGCCACGTCTCCACCTTTGCAGCCCGCTGTGACACTGTCGAACTACCAAGGTATCTCACGCGTGATTGTTCCGTTATCAAGACAAAAGCGCAAGGGGCCAACGTAAGAATTACGGATTCTGATTGCTTTATCGCCCCGTGAAGATTACAATTGGACAAATCACTCCAGACCCTTGGTGACTTCGATCAACCAAGGAGTAATGCCGTGAGTGACACACCACTTCCGAACGCCGGACTCTCCGACGCCGAGATCGCCGACCAGTACGTCCAACGCGAGTGGGACCGTTTTGCCATGCCCGACCTTTCCGAAGAGCGCGAGCCGCATCTTCACGCCATTGCCCTTCCCGCACACCATTCGAGCACCGCACCCGTCGCCACCAGCGTGTACGACTCGCTCCCTTCCTACGACTCCTCGACTGCGCTCGGCGACGCCTTCGCCAAGGCCCAGTCCCAGGACCTCGCTGAAGAGGACACGAGTGTCCCCCACGATCACCGGGCACCCTGATGACCAATATCGCCAAGCAGCCCAAACTCGCCCCGCCGTTCGCTCGACCTCGTGGGCCCGGACCACTGGGTTTTGGCTCTCGCGAATGCCTCGAGGCTCAAGGTGGTCCTGAACACGCCGCCCCCAATATTTTCGCCGTGAAGAAACTCTCGTGCAAGGTGCACAGGGGTCGCGGCCAAATCCGACATGGCTGAAGCGAATTGAACGGGAACCCCAGGGACCTCCCCAATTCAGACTTCCCGGTCGCGAGCGAAGATGGTGTCTCCCCCTTCACCATCTTCGCTCGGAAGACGCTTGCGGGTCACCGCACCTGACAACGACGTGACGCGAAGTTCGTCACGAGATTGAAATGTGCGCGACCCTCTCTAGGGGCTGGCGTCGAAAAAGTGACGAGTAATCTTGATGAATGAGCACAGCCCGTCGACCGCTCCCCTTCGTAGCGTTACTCGCCGTGGCCGTGGCGGGACCGCTCCTCGTGATTCCCTTCGCGGGCGCCAGCGTGACCAAGCCCGCGCGAGCGGTACCGTTCACGGTCCGACTCGAGGATCAGATTCTGGCGAAACTTCATTACCTTCCGCTCACCTTCGTCTCGACGAAGGCAACCAGCGCTACCACCACGACGACGTCGACGACCACAACGACGACCCAACCTCCGACCACGCCGATAACCGTCGTCGATTCAACACCAACGACCACCACGACGTTGGCGCCTCCGACCACCACGACCACGTTGGCCAATCCCACCCTGATCCAAAAAGGTTCATTCGTCTGGCGCTACCCGGTCATGCCGACCGCGGTTCAGAGACTGTGGAGTGTCGGTACGAACAACGTCGTGCTCACGGGTGCGCTGATGCGATTCCAGAACGTCCACGGCCTGCCCACGACCGGTCAGATGAACACCACGACCTGGCACTCGCTCGTAACGGCCGCGCGCAAGAATCAGATCGACCCCAATCCGTACACCTACGTCTACGTCTCCCAGACCCAGCCTGAATCACTGAAGCTCTACATCAACAACTACCTGTTCTTTAGCACCGCGGTCAACACGGGTATCAGTGTCGCCCCCACGGCCAACGGCACCTTCCCGGTGTACGTGCGCTACACCACCACGACGATGTCGGGTAAAGAGCCAGACGGTAAGCCCTACCACGACGCCGGAATCCCCTGGGTCTCGTACTTCAACGGTGGTGACGCCTTGCACGGTTTCATCCGCGGCGGCTACGGCTACCCCCAGAGCCTCGGGTGCGTAGAGATGACCTACGCGCACGCCGCCATTGTCTGGCCCCACACGCCCGTGGGCACGCTCGTCACCGTCGCGCCCTAAAGGACCCGACGCGCAGCACCGCGCTCGCCATAGGGTGGGCTCATGGAACTACACAACCTCGGTCGCACCGGAATCAAAGTCAGTCCCCTGTGCCTGGGTGCCATGATGTTCGGTGCCTGGGGCAACCCCAATCACGATGACTCTATTCGCATCATCCACCGCGCCCTTGACGCGGGCATCAACTTCATCGACACCGCCGACGTGTATTCCCAGGGCGAGTCCGAAGTCATCGTCGGCAAGGCTCTCGCCGACAAGGACCGCTCGAGCGTCGTGCTCGCGACCAAAGTGCACGCGCAAATGGGCGACGACCCGAACGCCCAAGGTAATTCACGCCGGTGGATCATCGCCGAATGCGAGAACAGTTTGCGACGCCTGGGGACCGACTACCTCGACCTCTACCAGATCCATCGGCCCGACGAGGGCGTCGACATCGACGAGACCCTCGGGGCCCTGAGCGACCTCGTGCACCAGGGCAAGATCCGCGCCTTTGGCAGTTCCACGTTCCCCGCCGAGCAGATCGTCGAAGCGCAGTGGGTCGCCGAGAAGCGCGGTCGCGAACGTTTTCGCACCGAGCAGCCTCCCTATTCGATGCTCGTGCGCGGCATCGAGCGCGACGTGCTGCCAACGTGTCTCAACTACGGCATGGGCGTCATCCCTTGGAGTCCGCTCGCGGGGGGATGGCTCTCGGGACAATTCGGCGCCGGCAAGGAGAACACCAGTCGGCGGGCCGCTCGCCTGCCGAGTCGTTACGACCTCGCACTGCCGGGCAACCAGAAGAAACTCGAAGTCGTCGGCGAACTCGCGAAGGTGGCTAGTGACGCTGGACTCACGTTGATCGAACTGGCCCTCGCCTTCGTCCTCGAGCACCCCGCGATCAGCGCCGCCATCATTGGACCGCGCACGATGGAACACCTCGAGTCCCAACTCGGCGCGAGCGAGATCGTGCTCGATAAGGCGGTCCTCGACCGCATTGACGAGATCGTCCCTCCGGGTACGAACCTGAACGCCGATGACGCGGGCTGGATGCCGAGCGTGCTCACCACATCCAACCGTCGACGTCGTCACTACCGCTGAATCACTCGACGGGCAGACCCTTTTCGATTTCGTCGGCTAGTTCAGCGACCGATTCAACGGTGCGCGAGGGCTTGTAGGGATAACGGTGTGCGGCGTCGGCGTCGGATACGCCCGACAGGACGAGGATGGTGTGCAGGCCCGCTTCGAGTCCCGCGACGACGTCGGTGTCCATGCGGTCGCCCACCATGGCCGTGGTTTCAGAGTGCGCGTTCAATTCGCGCATCGCCGAACGGATCATGAGCGGGTTGGGCTTGCCAATGAAATACGGCGTCTTGCCGGTGGCTCGGCTAATCAACGCGGTGACCGCCCCCGTCGCGGGCAACGGACCGTCGATGCTCGGACCAGTCGGATCCGGGTTGGTCGCGATGAAGCGCGAACCCGTGCTCACCAGGCGCACGGCCTTGGTGATGCTGTCAAAGCTGTAGTTGCGGGTCTCGCCCACGACCACGTAGTCGGGGTTGTTCTCGGTGAGGGTATATCCGACCTCGTGCAGTGCAGTCGTGAGGCCCACTTCACCAATCACGTAGGCCGAGCCCTTGGGTCGCTGGGCGGCGAGAAAACCCGCGGTCGCGAGCGCGGACGTCCACATGTGGTCCTCGGGCACGTTGAGCCCACTGTGCTTGAGTCGTGCGCACAGGTCTCGGCGGGTGAACATCGAATTGTTGGTGAGTACGAGAAACGGCGTGTCGTTCTTTCGTAACAAGTCAAGGAACCTGTTGGCCCCTTCAATGGGGTGCTCTTCGCGCACGAGCACACCATCCATGTCGATCAGCCACGATGCGATCTCTGACGCATTGACGGCCTTGGACTTCACGAGAGAATGTTCTGAGCCAGCCATGGCGTATCTGCTTTCTAAAGACGTTGAACCTTCCCTAATTCTAACCGAGGCGGTTTCGCAATCTCGTCGGTCAGTGACCTTGATACCGCCGAGTAGCCACGCGCGCCAGTGAATGGCTCGAAGCACCACCTAGGTGGCGATACCCGCGAATTGACTGTTGTAGAGATCGAAGTACAGCCCGCGAGCGGCCATGAGTGCGTCGTGACTACCTTGTTCGACGATTCGACCCTTATCCATCACGATTATGACATTCGCGTCGTGGATCGTCGAAAGTCGGTGGGCGATGACGAAACTCGTTCGGCCCTTGCGCAGGCTGGTCATCGCCTCTTGGATCAAGACCTCGGTGCGGGTGTCGACGTTGCTCGTCGCTTCGTCGAGGATGAGCACGTTCTGGTTGGCGAGGAACGCACGCGCGATGGTGAGTAGCTGCTTTTGGCCCGACGAGAGATTCGACGCGTCCTGGTCGAGCAAGGTCGCGTAACCCTCGGGCAGTGCGCGCACGAAGCTGTCGACGTGGGCGGCCTTCGCGGCTTCGACGACCTCGTCGTCACTCGCCTCGGGGCGTCCGTAGCGGATGTTGTCGCGGATCGAACCGGCGAACATCCACGTGTCCTGGAGCACCATTGCGTACGCGCGTCGCACCTCGTCGCGGGTGAGGTCCCGGTAATCGACGCCTCCTAGCAGGATGTGGCCCGCGTCGATCTCGTAGAAGCGCACGAGCAAGTTCACGATCGTGGTCTTTCCCGCACCCGTCGGGCCGACGATGGCGACGGTCTCGCCCGCCTTCACGTCAAGGCTGAAATCCTCGATCAGCGGCTCCTCGGGCTCGTAGCGGAAGCGCACGTGCGACAACGTGACGTGGCCCGTCGCTCGCGCCTCGACGGCGACCGGCGTGTCGCCGTCAACGTCGAGGGTCTCCTCACCGGCGTCGAGGAACTCAAAGACCCGTTCGGCGGACGCGACGCCTGATTGGAGCATGTTCATCTGCGAAGCGATCTGGGTGATGGGCATCGTGAACTGGCGCGAGTACTGGATGAACGCCGTCACCGCCCCCAGTGAGAGCAGTCCCGACGCTACCCGGTACCCGCCCAGGACCGCGATCACGACGTAGTTGGTGTTTGATATGAACTGCATCGAAGGCTGGATGATCCCCGAAAGGAACTGCGCGCGAAAACTCGCTTCGTAGAGTTTCGCGTTCTGAACGTGGAACTCGGCGACGGTCGCCTCGCTGCGGCCAAAGACCTGGACGAGCTCGTGACCGGTGTGGGTCTCTTCGACCAGGCCGTTGAGCGTTCCGGTCCTCTTCCACTGTCGCGCGAACTGGACCTGGGACCGCTTGGCAATGAAATACGTGACCACCAGCGCGAGGGGAATCGTCACCACGCAGACCAGCGCGAGTAGCGGTGATATCCAGAACATCATCCCCATGACGCCCACGATGGTGAGAATCGAGGTGATGAGCTGGCTGAGGCCCTGCTGGATGGTCGTAGTGAGATTGTCGATGTCGTTGGTGACCCGGCTCAGCACGTCGCCGTGGGAGTGACTGTCGAAGTAACGCAGCGGCAACCGGCTCAGCTTCTCTTCGACGTCACGACGAAGACCCGACATCACTCGTTGCGTGACGCCGGCCATCGTGAAACCCTGGAAGTAATTGAACGCCGCCCCCGCGAGGTAGACCAGCGCGCACAACCCCAGCACGCGACCGAGTTCGTCGATGTTCACGCCCACGCCAGGGGTGATCTTCATGCCGCTGATCATCGTGGCGATCTGGTTCCCGCCGTGCGCGCGTAAAAGGTGTATTGCTTGCGCCTTGGTGGTACCGGGCGCGAGGCGCTTGCCCACGATGCCGTTAAAGAGCACGTTGGTGGCGCTACCGAGAATCTGGGGACCAGACACCATGAATGCGACCGACGTGACCCCGAGAACGAGCGCGAGCGCGAGTTTGACTCGCTCGGGCCTCAGTCGACCGAAGAGCCGGCGCGTGGTACCGCGCAAGTCCTTGCTGCGCCGAGGCGGTTGGGCGCCGCCACGCACTCCGCCCATGGGCCCGCCCATACTCACTTCGCTGCCCCCTCACCCAGTTGTGAGACCACGATCTCGCGGTAGGGCGCGCAACTCTTCACTAACTCTTGGTGCGTGCCCAATCCCACGATGCGCCCGTCGTCGAGCACGATGATGCGCTCGGCCTGCATGATCGTGCTCACCCGTTGGGCAACGATCACCACCGCCGCGTTACGCGTCCCCTCTTTCAGGGCAGCTCGCAGTCGCGCGTCGGTCGCCGCGTCGAGCGCCGAGAAACAGTCGTCGAAGAGATAGACACTGGGTTGTTTGACCAGCGCGCGCGCAATGGACAAGCGTTGACGTTGGCCACCCGAGACGTTCGTCCCTCCCTGGTCAATGGGCGCCTCGAGGGCGCCGGGCATCGCAGCGACGAAGTCCTTGGCCTGGGCGATCTCGAGGGCGCGCCACAGTTCCTCGTCGCTCGCCTCGGGACGACCGAAGCGAAGGTTGCTCGCCACGGTGCCGCTGAACAAGTACGCCGCTTGGGGCACGATGCCGAGCGACGCCCAGAGCGACTCCTGGGCCTGCTCTCGTACGTCAACGCCGTTGACGAGTACGTAGCCTCGCGTCGCGTCAAAGAACCGTGGTATCAGGTTCAACAACGTCGTCTTGCCACTACCCGTGCCGCCAATGATCGCACTCGTCTGGCCGGGCTCGAAGGTGAAAGAGAGTTCCTCGACGACCGGGCGCTCGCTGCCGGGATACTCGAAGGAGACTCCGTCAAAGGTCACCACGCCCGAGGCGAGCGACGGGCGAACGGGCTGGGCGGGGTCGCTCACCACCGGCACCGTAAGCAGTACCTCTTGGACGCGCTCGGCACTCGCCGCGGCGCGCGGCAAGAGTATCGCGACCATCACCGCCATCATCACCGAGAGCAGGATCTGCAAGATATAGGTAAGGAACGCCGTCAAGTTCCCGATCGGCATCGAACCTTCGCTCACGAGGCGCCCCCCGAACCACAGCACCGCGACCGAGGAGAGGTTGAGGATCATCATCATCGTCGGCAGCATCAGGGCGAACACCCGATTGACCCGAAGCGCCGTGTTGGTCAGGTCCTCGTTCGCCACGGCGAAACGCTGCGCTTCGGAATCGTTGCGCACGAAGGCTCGGATGACGCGCACCCCGGTGATCTGCTCGCGCAGCACCTCGTTGATGCGGTCGATCTTCAGTTGCATGGACCGGAACTGGGGAATGACACGCACCATGACGATCCCGATGAAGACAGCCATCACCGGCACCGCGACCAGGAGCAGCGTCGAGAGTTGCGCACCCTCGTGAATCGCGAGGATGATGCCACCCACACACATGATCGGTGCGATCACCATCATCGTCAGCGCCATTTGAAGGAAGAGCTGGATCTGCTGGATGTCGTTGGTATTGCGCGTAATGAGCGACGCGGTCCCAAAGCGGTTCATGTCCCTCGCCGAGAAGGACTGGACCCGGGTAAAGACCGCTTCGCGGATATCGGCGCCCGCTCCCATGCCAATACGCGACGCGAAATAGACCGCCACCACCGCGCAGATCCCCACGAGGACCGTGATGGCGATCATCACGAGACCGGTCGACAAGATGTAGTGCAACTTGCCGGTGATGACCCCGTTGTTGATGATGTCGGCGTTCAGGTTGGGCAGGTAGAGGTTTCCCACCGTCTGGGCCACCAGCAAGACCACCAGGATGGTGATCGGACGACGATACGGGCGAAGGAACGCGCGCAGTAACGATGTGAGCACGAACCTTGCCTTTCGATCCGGAGGGGCCCTGAACTCGAGTGCCCTCGCGGGCCGACACACCCTTCAGGGACCGTCTCTAATCTAGAACGTCCAATCGAATTGACGTAGACCAGAGGCCGGGTCGAACGTCACTGGAGGCGGCGTCCGGATTCGAACCGGAGTACGGGGCTTTGCAGGCCCCTGCCTAACCGCTCGGCCACGCCGCCAGAACTGCCTAGCCTACTCGGGACTAGCTCTTGGTCTTCGCCCCTCGGCGCAGAATCAAGTACGCGACGTAACCAATACCCACGATGATCGCGGCCTCGAGCAGGATTCGCACGAGTGAGAACACGAAACCGATCAGCGAGAAACAGATGATGACCAACACGATGACCAGGATCACGATGCCGACTGTCTTCAGGGTGCACATGGGACCTCTTTCCCTCTCCAGCGTAGACACCGCGACCGCCCCCGAAGCACGATTACTCTTTATTCATGCGCCAACGCTTGAAACGACTGGGATTCGTGTTCGCCAGCGTGATCGCGCTCGCCGTGGTGCCCGCCGCAGGCGCGGGGGCCACCTCCGCGATTCGAGTCTCGAGCGACGTGGCGCCGACGCTCACCTCATCCATGCCCATCGTGCGCCTGCACTTTAACGCCGTGGTCAACGCGTCGCGCCTACCTCGCCTCGTGGTTCGACCCGCCCTGTCGACCAAGTGGCAACAAATCGGACCGCGCGCGGTCCAAGCGGTCGCAACCTCGAAGCTGCGTCCCCAAGTCAGGTACACCATCGAGACCCCCGCGACGATGTCGTGTTCCTCGAAGTGCCACTTCGACACGTTGCGACCTCTCACCACCAACATCACCACCAACGTCACCTGGGAAGAGCAGCTACTCGCCGAGACCAACTACCTCCCGCTCTCGTTCAGCCCGAGCGTCATCGGCGCGGACCCCGGCGTCCAGGATCCGGGTACCTTCACCTGGTCCTATCCGCAGTTGCCCACCACGCTCAGTTCGCAGTGGCGCGTCGGGGTCGACAACGAACTGGTCACGGGTGCGTTGATGGCGTTCCAGAACGCGAACAACCTGCCCACGACCGGCGTGGCGGACCCGACCACCTGGAACGACCTGGTGAACGCCGCCGAAGCGGGCCAGGTCGACGCGAATTCGTACAACTACGTGAGCGTCAGCGAGACCGATCCAGAGACCCTCACCCTCTACGTCGCGGGCGTGGCGACCTTCCACACGCTCGTGAACACCGGCATCTCGGTCTCACCGACCGCGCTCGGCACCTACCCGGTGTACCTGCGCTACACGAGCCAGACCATGAGCGGCACCAACCCCGACGGCTCGCACTACTCGGACCCGGGTATCCCGTGGATCTCCTACTTCAACGGTGGTGACGCGCTGCACGGATTCATCCGCTACTCCTACGGCTGGCAGCAGAGCCTCGGATGCGTCGAGATGCCCTTCGCCTCGGCCAAGACCGTCTGGCCCTCCACGCCAATCGGCACTCTGGTGACGGTGCTCAGTTAGCGGGCGTCTCGGGCCCGAAGGCGTGGCTGCCGCGCTGGGTCGCAATGGTCACGCCGTCGTCTTTGAGTTCGCCCGCCGTGCCCACCGACGTGCGCCCGAAGCGACGACGGATCTCGTCAACGGCGTCGCGCAGCGCCTCGTGGCTCACCTGGCGCTCGCGTCCGACGTCGGCCGCTCGGGTGCGCGTGTCCTGGGCCTCGGCGTCGATGGCGAAGCTGAGTTGCATCGCGTTGCGGCTGCGCTCTAAGAACGACGACGCGTGCAGCGCGAGCAGCCGTACGGCGTTGCCCAATTCCATGGACTGCACGAGGGCACCCGCGATCGCGGCGATGCCCACCTCGTCGTCGAGTCCGAACGGCAGCGTCTGAGAGCGCGACACGTTCGTGCGGTCGTCAAAGCGCACCACGACCGTAAAGGTGCGCGCGACTCGCGACTGCGCGCGCAAGGCGCGCGCGACGACCGCAGCGTGGACCTTGAGCGCCTCGAGCACTGCCTCGACGCCTTCTAAGGACCGGGCGAAGGTCTGGTCGTGCCCCACGGACTTCACCTCGCGTTCGGTAACGACTTCGCGATAGTCCTCACCTATCGCGTACGCACTGAGCGACGCCGCCATCGCGAGCCCGACGTGACTGGCGAGCGTCGACTCATCGACCTGGGCGAGGTCGCGCACGTAGCGAAGTCCGAGCTTTTCCAGCTTCGCCGCGGTCGCCGGGCCCACGCCCCACAAGGCGCGCACTGGCAGCTCCTCGAGCCAGACCGCTTCGAGATCGCGACTCACCCAGACGACCCCGGGGCCCTCGACGAGCTCGCCGTTCACCACGCGCGGTTTAGAACGCTTGGACGCCAACTTGGCGAAGAGCTTGTTGCGACCCAGACCCACGCCCGACAGCAAACCCAGTTCATCGCCAATACGCGCCCGCAGTCGGGCCGCCGCCTCGAGGGGTGCGACGCCAAGGCGACGCAGGCTGCGCAGGTCACAGAACGCCTCGTCGAGCCCGAGTGGCTCGTAGTCCGGCGTGAGGTCGTTGATGATGCGGTGGAACTGACGCGAGTAGACCTCGTAACGCTCAAAGCGGCCCGGCAGGATGATCAGGTTTGGACAGACCCGAAGTGCGAGAACGCTCGGCATCGCACTGTGCACGCCGTAGCGACGAGCCTCGTAGCTCGCGCTCGCGATGACCCCTCGCGCTCCTGCTCCTCCCACGCAGACCGGTTTGCCCCGCAGGCTCGGGTCGTCGAGTATCTCGACGGACGCGAAGAACGCGTCGAGGTCCACGTGCAAGACCGGGGCCTCGTCGACCGTGGGGTTCTCAGAACGCGAGTTCGACACTGCGGAACGATTCGCCAAAGGCGATGCCCACTGGACGGCCGGCCTGCTCGGCTCGACCGTAGACGACGTCGCGGATTCCCTCGGGGTCGCCACCCATCTGCGAGGAATGCGCGAGGACCGCTTTTACTTTGGTGTCGATGGTTTGGGATACGTCCACCACGACGTCGGGTTCGTGAGTACCGCTCAGCAGGAGATGGCGCACCTGGTGCGCCTCGCCCTTCTCGGGAAAGTAGAGCGGCATCGCCGCGGCGGGGGCGACCGCGTCGAGCAGGGCCCAGCCCGTCTCACGGTGGTCGCGGTGATTGACGTAGACCCCACCGAAAAACGTGGCCGTTGGATCGGGCCCAACGACGACCTCGGGCCGGTACTGGCGAATCAGTCCCACGAGCGTGGCGCGAAGGTCCTCGTCATTGGTCACCGCGCCGTCGACGTGCTCGAGGCACGTGACGCTACTGGCCCCTAGAAAATCAGCCGCCTGCTGGAGCTCGGCGCGACGCACCTCGCGCAGCGAGCGCGCGTCGACCTGGGGGACGTGACTTCCCTTCGAACCGTCACAGACCACCACCAAGTGCACCGCACATCCTTCACTCGCCCACTGGGCGAGCAGGCCCCCCGCGGCCACGTCCGCGTCGTCAGGGTGCGCGTAGATCGCCATTGCCGAACGGGCCTCGACCCTCAGAATTCGCACGGCTAACCCCGCAACTTGGGGGCGGTCGTCTTTACCAGCATGCCAATCTCACGCGCGAAGTCCTCGGTATCCTCGAATCCCTTGTAGACCGAGGCGAATCGCACGTAGGCAACGTCATCCACGTCGATCAGGCCTTCGAGGGTGGCCATACCGATCTCCTCGCTCGTCACGTCGCGATTGAGCAGGCGCATCGACTCGTCAACGGCCACTACCAAGGATTCCATGACCTCTTCATCGACCGGTCGGTTCTTGCAAGCCGCGCGCACACCGAGCAGGATTTTGGCGCGATTAAAGGGTTCTCGGTCGCCCGAACGCTTGACGACGAAGAGTGGTGCCTCCTCGATCCTCTCGAAGGTCGTGTAACGCTGATTGCATGCAGCGCATTCACGGCGTCGACGGATCGCCACTCCGTCTTCCGCGAGCCGTGAGTCGACAACGCGGTCATCATCTGCGGCACAGAAAGGACAGCGCACGGAACTCACGATACACCTATTTCCTTGAAATACTAAGGAATAAGGACGTGCTCGCCGGGCACCACGTAACTCGAACCCAGTTCACGCACGAGCACGTGGCGCGCGAGAGAAGGGTCGACTGGGTTCACGAGCGTGGCGATCGACGTAACGGTGTCACCGGGCTGGACCACGTAGAGCATGCCCGGCGCGAGGACCGAACTGTTCGCTAAGTCGGTGGGCAGTCCCGCGTCGTTGGTGCCACCAAAGGCGTGACCGGGCCAGGCGAGGATTACGAGCCCAACGACCAACAAGAGTGCGATCGCGCTACGACGACGCCGTTGGATCATACGCAGGCGCGCCACGCGCCGCTGGGCGATTGTTCGTCCACTGCGGTAGACCTGGGGCGTCGTTCCCACCGAGACCAGATGAAGATAGGGGCTTTGCTCGAGTTCTTCGAACTCGGGTACCTGGATCACTTCCACTGCCGCCATGGCCGACTCCTGACTCTTTCGAACACCTGTTCGTAATTATAAAGCGAACAGGTGTTCGACGCAAGTACAACTTGAAGGTTTCCTGGACCCTAAAGGGCCCTATTTTCAAGCAACTTCCGTCCTACCCTGCCAAAGTCCGAGTGTACGAGTGGCCTGTGACATCCCAGAGCGCCAGCCGCCCCCGCCAACTCACGAACCAGGCGAATCCGGTGGCGTCGGACCAGGTTCGCGCATTCGACGGTGAGAGCCTCGCTCGGGTGGTCGTTCGAGTCGGTCACCTGGCCGTCGGTAACCCAAACCACGGGTTCGCCGGGACGAGCCCTCGCCACCGCCCACGCGAGCACGGGTCCGTCCACGCCGTTGCCGACGTTGCCCGATGGATACCGTCGAGCGAGAAGACCACCACGGGCAAGGATCCAGGCATTCGGTTTCGAGGCCACGTCACCTGGTCGGTGACTGTAACCAAGGACGAGTGTTCCGGGGGCACGCGACAAGAGCGCGGCTAACTGAACTGGGTCGATGTCCATGGAACCCGACTGGTCGATCACTACCACGCCGCCTCGACTTCGCCGTTTGGTGCCAAAGGCCCGTTGCCAATCGTCGGTCAGAAGTCGGCTCGGATAGCGCATCGTGACGCCGCTGGTGGAGGGCTGATCACGACGCCACTGAGCGCTCGGCGCACCTCGACCGTCCAATCCGCTCACGTCGAGGACCAAGGGAGCAAAGACACCCGAAGGCGCACGCCGACTCCCCACCTCGAGCGATCGTCGAAAGACTCGCAACGCGTCAGGGTCAACGGGCACTTGTGATCCGGCGGCACGATCGAGCACGCGCGCGAGCGCGACCGTCACGTTCGCGTAACCGCGCGGGACACCTCCGTCGTCCACTGAGGTGTCACTTAGATCATCGTTGTCCATACCATCGACGAGCGTGCGAGCCCGTTTGGAGACTGCTCGCAGTCCCGACATCCAGCCGGGTTGCGCGAGGCGCACGCCAGAAAGAAAATCCCGCTCGGCTCCGGTGCCGAGGACGGCCAGAAGGAACCGGACCGCCTCGGGCCAGTCACCCGTCTCGGCGATCCTGCGCCCTCCCGACTTCTCACTGCCGTCGCGTAGCAGGGACGTGGCGAAACCCACCCGCGCGAGGAGGGCATTGACCCGGTACTCTTCGGCACATTCGAGAGCGCGCAGCGACACGTCGTGGTGTTCGACGAATGACCTATAGGGACTCACCCGCACGTGCATGAGTTCATGGGCTCGTACGACTCTCGACGTCGGGTCAAACCCGAGCGGCACCTCGAGTATTCGTCGGGTGAGGTCACAACTGGCGCCACCACGACTCGTCGAACCGGACTCGACGCGCCAAGATCCGATACCGAATCCGTCCTCTCGTCCGGTGACCAGTTCGGGGAACACTGACGCGACGCTCAACGAAGTTCTCCTATCGCGAGAGCGTCTAAGACGTCAGTCGCCCGCGATACCCCGAACACGAGCCTGGCTGCTCGTTCGACGCCCAAGTGGTGACGAAGTTGATCGAACGCGTGAAAGCTTCGCAGCGATACTCGTCGCGTTGAATCACCAAGTGATCCGGCGAGCGCGGGCGAACGAAGATCGGCGCTCAAGCTTTCGAGCGCCGAAGGATGAGGCTGGTCGACGCGAATCGCGACCGGGAAACGGTCACGTAGGGCGAGAGGTATGTCCTCGAGGTCCTCCATGTTAGAAGTCATCACCACACTGAAATGTGGACCAGGGCGGACCCACTCGCCGCTCTGGGGATTTCGCCACCGCGCGGACTCGACCGAGTCAGTCATTGCGAGCAAAGTGCTGAGGGCGTCGCCCGAAGCGCGGTCAACCTCGTCGACGACCAAGCGCCCACCCAACCCCGCTTGATCACGCCACGCACGAATCGCCGGCCCTTCACGCCACTCCCATCTTCCTTCGCCCGCGGGCATCCACGTGCCAGTGATCTCACCGGTGGTCAGGTCCTCAGTACACACGAGTCGCTCGGCGACCTGAGACACTCCAAAGTGCAGCGCCGCAAATGTCTTGCCCGTACCCGGAGGACCATAGAGCAAGACCCGCGCGATCCCCGCGTCGAGCACATCGGTGAAGTCTCGCCAGCATTCACTGCGCTGATCATTACTCTCAATCTCTGCCACGCCGTCTCCTTTAAGGGGAATGACAACGGTCGGAACCCTCGCGCTCTCGCGTGATGTTGCCGAAGTCGGCGTCGCACTTTGATGAACCAATAAGGCCTGCCAAATGGTCATTTTCAGGAGTTTGGCCTTCTTAAGGCGAAAAAAGACGAACAGGTGTTTGATTAGTGGGGCCAGATGACGTAACATGCGAACAATTGTTCGTTAACGGAGGACACCATGGCCGAAGTTCTCACACCGATGCGCCGCCAGATTCTTGAGTTCATCATCACGTGTCAACGCGAGCGTAACTTCCCCCCAACCATTCGAGAGATCGGCGACCACGTCGGACTGAAGTCGCCAGCAACTGTAGCGAACCACATCGAAGTCCTAAAGAACGCCGGGTACATCGAAAAGAACCCTCAGCAGCCCCGCACGCTCACGGTTCGTCTCGACGTCGAGAACCCTGCTCCCGACCAGCACATTCGCTACATTCCCTTCGTGGGCGACGTCGCCGCGGGCACCGGCGTACTCGCCACCGAGGTCGCTCACGAGTTGATGTCGATCCCCGAACAGTTCTGCGGACGAGGCGACAGCTTCGTGCTACAAGTGCGCGGGGATTCCATGATTGAAGCGGGCATCCTGCCCGGCGACTTCCTCGTCGTCCAGCGCCAGTCAACGGCGAACACGGGCGAGATCGTCGTGGCGGGAATCCTCGACGACGAGGCGACGGTCAAGCGTTTCTTTCCCCAGGGAACTCGCACCGTGCTAAAGCCCGAAAACCGTCGCATGGAACCCATGGAGTTCGATGCCAGCGAAGTGACGATATTTGGTCGCGTCATCTCGGTCTTGCGCAACTACTAGCAGCGGACTACTTTTCCGACATCACAACGGCGCGAGATCACTGTTACGGTCCGGTCGAGCACCGCGGGCACGGACGATGCACGCCATGGATCTGGGCCAACGTTGAACGGCGTGAGATCCACAGAGCCAAGGGATCTCACGCTCTGGTTGAAGGGTTTACTCGAGCCAGGTGCGCAGAACGCTCGCGAATTCGTCGAGTTCGTTGCGGGTGACGAATTCATCGCTACGGTGCGCGAGTAGAGGGTCACCCGCTCCGAAATTCGCCGCCGGTATCCCTAACTGGGCAAAGGTCGCAACGTCGGTCCAGCCAAGCTTGGCCCGAGGCGATGCGTTGGTGAGTGACACCAATTGAGCAAGGCGCGGATTGGACAGTTCCGGAGACGCCGACGGCGCCCAGTCGATAACGTCGACCGTGTCGGAAGATTCAACGAAATCCCCCAAGTACTTCACTATCCAAGCGAGCGCTTCGTTTTCGGTTCGGTCAGGCGCCACCCGGTAGTTGAGAACACAACGAGCAACGTCTGGCACGACGTTCGCCGCGACACCGCCTTCGATGTTCACCGTCTGGAGCTGTTCGACGAAGGTCACGTTGTCCATGTCGACCCTACGCGGCTCGTAACGCGACACGTGCCCCACCAATGCCGCCATTCGATGGATCGCGTTGACACCGGTGTAAGGACGAGCGGTGTGAGCGCGCACTCCGCGCAATTGCACCCCCACTCGAAGCGTGCCCTGGCAACCGGCTTCCACCACGCCTCCCGTCGGCTCGCCGAGAATCGCGACGTCAGCCCTCAGGAGTTCTGGACGCAATTCGGCGATCTCGAGGAGACCTGACTCGCTGCGCGCTATCTCCTCGCGGGCATAGAACAACCAGGTCACTTCGACCGATCGCGCCAGATCCTCGCTCGCGAGTTCCAACATGATCGCCAGCGATCCCTTCATGTCACAAGCGCCCACGCCTCGCAACTCGTCCTCGACGATGGTCGACGCGCTGGCGTCACCGGGTACCGTGTCCAGATGACCGGCGACCATCAGGCGCGTAGAGTGTTGACCGGTGCTGCGAGCAACAACGTTGTCCCCGATTCGCTCGACCTCGAGCGAAGGATTCGAGCGAAGTCGCTGTTCGACGAAGCGCGCTAGTTCGGTCTCGGAGCGACTCACCGAACTAATGCGGACGATCTCCAGGGCGTCGTCGAGTCGACTCACGTGGCCACACCGTGGTCACGCAAAAGTGAGTTCAGCGCGACCTTGTCGTGGCTCTCCCCCTCTTGCATTCGCTTGATGATCAAGACACACGGCAGGAAGAACTCGCCGCCCGGATACTCGCGCCGCCGACTCGCCGTCACCGCGACGCAGTAGTCGGGCACGTAGCCGCGCGAGACCTCCTCGCCCGTCTCGGCGTCGATCACCGGAATCGACGGGTTCAGTATGGTCCCCGCGCCCAGGACCGAACCTTTGCCCACACGCGCACCGTCGACGATCATGCAGCGACTACCAATGAAGGCGCCGTCTTCGATTACGACGGGCACCGCGTTCGCGGGTTCGAGGACTCCACCGATTCCCACGCCACCCGCCAGGTGCACGTTGGCGCCGATCTGGGCACAACTGCCCACCGTCGCCCAGGTGTCGACCATCGAGCCCGGACCCACCCAGGCCCCGATGTTGACGAAACTGGGCATAAGAATGACGCCCGGACTGAGGTAGCTCCCGCGACGAGCCAACGCGCCGGGCACGACGCGCACGCCGCGGCGTTCGTAGTCGGACTTCAGTTCGAGTTTGTCAAGGTATTCAAAGGGTCCCGCCTCGCTCTTTTCGAGGCCGTGAAGCCGAAAGAGCAACATGATCGCCTTCTTGACCCATTCGTGCACGACCACGACACCGCTCGGCGCCACTTCGGCGACCCGCAACTGGCCCTCGTCGAGTTTGGCGATCACCAGTTCGACGTCGCGACGTGCCTCGAGATTCTCGGGCGTGATGGTTGCTATCTGTTCGTGCCAGGCGTGAATGCGGTTTTCGAGATCGACCATTGGACAATCGTACCGGGACCTAGGCGAGTTTCGAGAGACGTGACGCCACGAGTTCCAGCCGTTCGTCGGGCTGGACGACCGCGACGCGCACGAACTGTGCGCCGGGTTCGCCGTAGAGCTCTCCGGGACTCACGATCAAGCCCGAAACTTCCGCGAGCATCTCGGCGAGTCGCCAGCCGTCCATACCGCGCATCGAACACCACAGGTAAAAGGCGCCATCGGGCAGGGGTGCGTCCACGCCACTCGCGCGAAGCGCGTTCGCCAGAAGTTCGAGACGCGCACGATAGCGCTCGCGCTGGACCTCGACGTGCACGTCGTCGCCGTAGGCGAGTGCCACGACCGCCTGGACTGGTCCGGGCACCATGAGCCCCGCGTGCTGGCGCACGAGACGCAAGAACGCCACGATCTCGGGGTCACCGGCGTAGAAACCGGCGCGTACGCCAGCCAGATTCGAACGCTTGGAGATCGAGTGAACCGCGATGACGCCCTGGTCGCCGTGCTCGAGAATGGATCGTGGACGTCCGGACCAGGTGAACTCCGCGTAGCACTCGTCACTCGCCACCAACACGTCGTGAGTACGACCCCACGAAGCGACCGCCTCTAAGTCCTCGAGACCACCGCTTGGATTCGACGGCGAATTCGACCACAGCACCAAGGCCCGCTCGGCGTCCTCGGGACTGATCGACGAGAGGTCCAGCTCACCACCCTTCGTGGCGACCGGCACCGCACGAACTCCCGCCAGCGTGGCACTCATGGCGTAGGTCGGATAACTCAGCGCCGGATAGAGCACGGTATCGCGCTCGGGCGAGCGCAAGTGAAGGTACTGAGCGAGGGATGCCACGAACTCCTTGGTCCCCACGCAGGCGGCGAGTTGCTCAACGTCCACCGTCACCGCGAAACGTCGCTCGAGCCAAGCTCTGGCCGCCTCGCGGTACTCAGTAGAACCAACGGACGCGGGGTACCCGCGCGCGCCAATACCCTTGGCCAGTTCGGCGATGACGAAGTCGGGCGGCGCGTCAATGGGCGTGCCAATCGAACAGTCGACCGGACCTCCCTCGTGGCGCTGGGCGATCTTTTTCAGCCCGTCGAGGCGTTCGTAGGGATAGGGCGCGGGAACGAAACTCACGCGGGCACCCTCCACTGCTCGAAGCGGGCCACGCCCACGGGATCGAGCACGACGTGCACGACCACTCCCTCGTCGGTGATCGAAGTGTCGATCACCTCGCCTTCGCGGTGCGCGGCCGCGATCAGGTCGCCCCGGTCGAGCGGCAGATTCAAGGTCACGACCCGGTCGTGAGTTCGTAGACGCTCACCAATGGTGGCGATCACCTCGTCCAGGTTCTCTCCGGTCAGAGCCGAGACCCAGACGCTGCCCTCGTGCAACGCCGCGAGGTCGCGCGCGCGCGAATCGGTGACGTCCGCCTTGTTAAAGACGAGCAACTCGGGCACCTGGTCGGCCCCGATCTCGCGAAGCACGTCGCGCACCGCGCTTATCTGGAGTTCGGCGTCATCACTCGCGCCGTCGACCACGTGCACCAGCAGGTCCGCGAGCTGGACGGACTTGAGCGTGCTCATGAACGCCTCGACGAGTTCGTGGGGCAGGTTCGAGATGAAGCCCACGGTGTCGGTGAACAACACCGTCTCGCCGCCGGGAAGTTGACGTTGGCGCGTGCGTGGATCCAGGGTCACGAACAATCGGTTCTCGGCGAGGACGTCGGCGTCGGTGAGCGCGTTGAGCATCGAGGACTTACCAGCGTTGGTGTAGCCCACCAGGGTCACCTCGCGGTGGCGGCCCCGATCTCGACCCTGACGCTGCACGCCGCGGGTGCGGTCGATGTCCTTAAGCTCGTTGCGGATGTGGTGCATCCGGTGCACGAGACGACGCCGGTCCACTTCGAGCTGGGTCTCGCCCGGTCCCCTCGTACCAATACCACCAGCCTGTTGGGACAGCGAACCGCTCGCACGACGAAGACGCGGTAACCGGTACTGCAGAAGAGCCAACTCGACCTGGGCCTTGCCTTCGGGAGTTCGCGCATTCTGGGCGAAGATGTCGAGGATGACGGCAGTGCGGTCGATCGCGGTTCGCCCGAGGATCTTTTCCAGGTTGCGCTGCTGGGCCGGCGAGAGGTTGTGCTCAAAGACCACCGTGTCCGAGTCGACCGCGAGACATATCTCGCGTAGCTCGTCCACCTTTCCCGATCCGAGGAACGTGGCCGGGTCGGGTGCGTCGCGGCGTTGCACGACGCGCGCCACTACGTCCGCGCCGGCGGTGTCCACGAGGAGCGCCAGTTCGTCGAGCTGGTGTTCGAGATCTTCGCCGCTCACACCCGGGAACTGCACACCAACGAGCACGATCTTCTCGCGGAAGGTGCGCTCAATGAGGGTGGTGGGAATATAGGTCACGCTTCGAGCCACTCCACGTTCGCGACGAACTGTACCGGACCCGCCAGGGATGTCGCACCATCTTCGAGTTTCACCATCAGGTCGCCCCCCGGGTTCTCGACGGTGACCTCGGAATCGACGAGACCCTCGCGATGCAACACCGCCGCCGTGGCGACCGAGCCCGTGCCACAGGCGAGCGTCCAGCCGACCCCGCGCTCGATCACCCGGATCCGAACCCGGGACCGGCCAAGGACGGTGACGAATTCCACGTTGGCGCCGCCGACGCTTTCGGCGAGCGCCGCGGCGAGGTCTTCGCAGGTCCTCTCGTCCCACGTCGCGTCATCTCTCACCACGACGTGAGGGTTGCCGACGTTGGCGACGCCCAGTGAGCCCGGCAAGGTCGCTGTGAAGACGACCTCGCCCATGGCGACGCTTCCGTAGCCGGCGTCACCCTGCATCGACAAACTCACGGTGCGAAGCCCCGCGTCGGTGGCCACTTCGAGTTCGTTCCAGCTTCCTTCGGTCTTGCGCCGAACCGCCGCCGCGAGACAGCGAATGCCGTTGCCCGACATCTCGGCGACGCCGCCGTCGGCGTTATAGAGGATCATTGTGACCGGTTCACCCAAGACCGCGACTATCAGCCCGTCGGCACCCACGCCCGTGGCGCGTTGACACACGCGCGCCGCTCGCTCGGTACTCCACCAGGTGCTCTGGCCGGGTTCGAGGACGTCGACGAGGAAGTCATTGCCCGTGCCGTGCCATTTTTGGAGAAGTCGAAGTGTCACTACGATCTAGTCTCGCACGAACCCGTCGGGAGAATTCAAGACCTCCACGAGTCGCTTGGCCGCAAGGGGCACGTCGTCAAACCACTCGATGCGCGGGTCGCGAGCGAACCACGAACGCTGACGACGGGCGAGCCGCTTGCTCTGGGTGATGGCGTCACGCACGCACTCCTCCAGGTCCTCGCCCTGCTCGAGGTGGCGAAGAAGTTCTCGGTACCCTACGGCCTGGCGCGCGGTGCGGCTGAGGCCCCCGCGACGCTGGGCAACGGCGCGCACCTCGTCGAGCAGACCCTGGTCCATCCACTCGCGAAAGCGCCGCTCGATGCGATCATCGAGAACTGCGAAGTCAACGCGCAGCCCCACCTGGATCACGCGCACGGGACCGTAGGTGCGAAGCCCCGGGCCGTACGAGGAGAACGGCCGCCCACTGCCGAGCGTCACCTCGAGAGCGCGCACGATTCGCCGTTCGTTCGTAGGTTCCATACGACTCGCCGCCAGTGGGTCGAGTCGCGCCAATTCCTCGTAGAGACCAGCGAGGTCCGCGCAGCGTTCCTCGAGCGCGGCGCGCACCTCGGGATACTGTCGGGGAATCTCAAAGTCATCCAGCACCGCTCGCCCGTAGAGTCCAGTGCCCCCCACGTAGAGCGCGGCGCCGCCCAACTGCCAGATCTCAACGAGCGCATCGCGCGCCGCTTGTTGGTAGTCGTAGAGCGTGAATTCCTCACTCGGTTCGATGAGGTCCACGAGGTGGTAACTCACTTGGTCACGTTGGGCGAGACTCGGTTTCGCGGTGCCGAGGTCCATACCGCGATAGACCGTCATTGCGTCGACGCACAATATCGAGACGTCGCCCTGCTCGAGGCACAACTGGTGGGCGAGCGCCGACTTACCCGACGCCGTCGTGCCGACGAGGGCGACGGCGGGGCCCCCGTGATTCCTCACGAGCTGAGCAGGGGTATGCGCACCTTGTGACGTGGTGGGCGAACGACGCTCTCGATCTCGCCCAGGAGATGATACGGAGCCCCGTGACGCACACGGACCTGCACCAACGAACCCGCGCGCACGTCACTCGCGAGCGCGAAGTGGATCAGTTTGCCCTGACGGGTGCGACCAGAGAGCATCATGGGATTTCTCCTCGACGGTCCCTCGACGAGCACCTCTTCGAGCAGGCCAACGCGGGCCTCGTGCTTAAGCAGCGCACTACGGTCGAGGACCTGCTTCAGGCGCTCGAAACGATCCTTGATCACGTCCTCACCAACGAACTGTTCGGTCATGAGTGCGGCGCGCGTGCCTTCGCGAGCGGAGAAGATGAACGTGTACGCCGAGTCGAACTGCGCGACGCTCACCGCCTCGAGCAGCTCCTCGAACTCGGGTTCGGTCTCACCGGGAAAGCCCACGATCAGGTCGGTAGTGACCGCGAGGTCGAAAATCGCCTCACGCGCGCTGGCGAGGCGCTCAAGGTAACGCTCGACGCTGTAGCCGCGACGCATCGCGGCAAGGACCCGATTGGCACCGTGCTGGAGCGGAAGGTGCAACTGCGGACAGACCGCTTTGGTCTCGGCCATCGCGGCGATGGTCTCGGGGCGCAGGTCCTTGGGGTGAGGACTGGTGAAACGAATCCGCTCGACGCCCGGCACTTCGCCCAGGGCGCGCAACAGGTCCGCGAACAGGGGTCCTCGCTTGGTTATGTCGCGGCCGTAGGAGTTGACGTTCTGACCGAGCACCGTCAGTTCGACCACGCCGCTCGAGGCGAGCATGGTCGCCTCGTCGATCACGTCTTGCATTGGTCGACTGATCTCTTGGCCGCGCACCGAGGGAACGATGCAGTAGGCGCACGTATTGTCACAGCCCGTCTGGATGGTGATCCAGGCGGCGAAGGGGCTCTCACGCACGGCGTAGAGGGCGGGTGCCATGTCACGGTTGGCTTCGGGGTCGGGCGCGTCGAGGACCTCGGTGAGTGGCCCTTCGCTGCGCGCTCTTCGCAGCAGAAGTGGTGCCGCGGCCAGGTTGTGAGTGCCAAAGACGACGTCGACCCAGTTTGCGCGCTGTTGGATTGCGCCGCGGTCTTTTTGGGCCATGCAGCCGCCCACCGCGATCTGCATGTCGGGACGCTGCTCTTTGAGCGCTTTCAGGTGCCCGAGGGCACTGTAGAGCTTGAGGTCCGCGTTCTCACGGATCGTGCAGGTATTGAGCACCACGACGTCGGCGACCTCGTCGTCGGGTGCGCGCACCAGACCGTCGGCGACCAAGAGACCGGCCAGGCGCTCGGAGTCGTGCTCGTTCATCTGACAGCCAAAAGTTCGAATGGAGAAGGTTTTCGGGGCCGCCACCCCTCTAGCCTACCGAGCGACTTCTAGAACCTCCCGGGACGAATCTCGGGTCACGCCGATGCTCGCGAAGACCACGCAAGCAACTCCCACGTAGTCCCAGCGACTCACGTGCTGGGAGAGCAGGAGCCAACCCACGAGGAACGCGATTACCGGGTCAAAGGCCACGAGCACGCCCACGATCGAAGGTTTCAGGCGCCGCAGCGCTGAGAGTTCGGCCCCGAAGCCCAGTACCAGCGCCATCAGAGCGACGAGGCTCAGGCGGCCAATCACGTAAGGGTGCGCCAGCACGACGCGCGTACTCGACACCGTGAACGCCAGTGACCAGATCGCCGAGATGCTGACGCCCACGGCCAGACCCTCGAGTCCGTTGGTCGTACCACCCAAGCGCTGTGAGGCGAAGAGGTAGGTCGCCCACCCGGCTCCCGCGGCGAGTGCGAAGAACGCACCCACCAAAGTAAGTCCACCTCCGGGGTGTGACAGCGCCACCACGCCCAGACCGGCCACGAGAACGAAGCCGAAGTGACGCCACGTTCGCTTACCCAAGGCGGCGACGAGCAGTGGTCCGAGGAACTCGATCACCACCGCGATGCCCAGAGGTATGCGAGCGATCGCCTCGTAGAACGAGATGTTCATGAACGCCACGGCCGTACCGAAAGCGAACGCCCCGATCCACTGGTGGCGAGTGAAGCGACGCACGTTCGGTCTCGCAATCGCCAACAACATCACCGCACCCAACAAGAACCGCCACGAACTCGACGCCGCGGGACCAATCACGTGAAAGGCCGGTTGAACGAGGGCGGCGGACCACGGGATGAATATCGCGGCGAAGAACACGAACCCCGCGCCCACGACCGAGTCACGTGGTGTACTTCTCACCATGGGCCCTACAGCACGACCAGGCCCGTACGGTCCGCCTCGAGGACCAGGACGTTGCCCGGCTCGGAGTGCGCCTCGAGGAACTCGCGCGCCGCGCGCGCGACGACTTCGACGCTGTCAGCGAGGCACAGTCCGAGCATGGTCGATCCCGCCCCGGACCAACAAGAACCGAGCGCGCCCGCTTCGCGAAGTGTCGCGAGGAGCGGACGCGCGAACGAGACGAGCTCCATCCGGTAGTTCTGGTGCAGCGCGTCGTCCATTGAAGACGCCACGAACATGTCGTGGCGTGCGAGACCAGCGATCAACAGACCGAGAGAGCTCAAATTGAATACCGCGTCCGCGAAGGGAACACTCTGGGGCAACACGTGGCGCGCGTCGGTGGTCTTCAACTCCAGGTCGGGAATGACCACGACGAAGCGCCACGCTTCATCGAGGGTGAGCGCACGCGCCACGACGCCACCGTCGCGCACGCTCGCTGCGACCAACCCTCCCAGTAGGGAGGCCGCGGCGTTTTCCGCGTGACCGTCGACGTCGGCGGCGATCGCGAGCGGATCGATCGCTCCCGCCGCCGCGGCGGCGGCGAGCACCAGCGCGGCCGACGAGCCGAGGCCCCTCGACAAAGGAATGTTCGAGTTCACGTGCATGTTGAAGTCCGCGTGACCCAGGACCGACTTCGCGACGACCGCCGCGAGATGACGTTCGTCGTCAAAGAGCCCCGCGCCGCACCCTTCACTGGAGATGGCAAAGTGGTCAGCGGGCTCGAGGCTGACCTCTATATAGAGGTTCAGTGCCACGGCGAGGACGTCAAAGCCCGGGCCGAGGTTGGCTGAACTAGCAGGAACGCGACATCGCACCAAATCAGCGTAGGCGTTGCCACAACGTCGGCGGGCCCACTGCGCGCCGGGCAACCAGCGCGATACGCCTGGCGAAGGCACCCACCTTCACGTAGCCCACGACCTCACCGCGGCGAATGGCGCTGGAGAACGTCTCGACGTGCACCCGAGCGCTGAGGGCCTCTTTCGCGTCCCACCACGAAAAGCTCCCCGAGCGCGCCACCACGATGTCCGTGCGATGCCTAGCCCAGCCAATGCGGCCCACCACGGTGCCGGCCTCAATGGTCGCTTGATCCTTTACCGTCGCGGACTGTTCGAGAGCGAGGGCGGCGTCACCCGCGGGACCGAGCAGGTTTCCGCCTTGCTGGCCCAGGACCACGGCGTAGGCCACGTCAGTCGTCGAACCATTGAGAAAGGTCATCGCCATGACGTCGCATCCTCCCGCGGCGGCGGTGCGACCCGATTTGACCCCGATGACGTTGTCGATCCCGACGTAGGGCGTGAAGGAGTACACCAGGCCCGCGAACGGCAAGTCGACGCTGGTCTGGTCGACAATGTCGCGCACCAACGGTGACTTCATGAGAAGCGCCGCGAGCCTTCCTTGATCGAGCGCCGTCGAGACGGACTGGTTGCTAAAGCCCGACGCGTCGGCGTAGTGCGTCCCACGCAGACCCAACGACTGTGCGGTCCGATTCATCAGGGCGACAAAACTCGTGACGTCACCTGACACCATGTTGGCGAGCAGCACCGCGTAGTTGCTCGCTGAATGCACGAGGAGACCGTTCAACAGGTCGCCCTCGCAGATCGACTCGCCGCTCGCTACCGCGACGCTCGACTGATCCGTCAATTTGAGTTGGTCATAGGTACTGACGTCCTCGGGCGTGATGATGATGCACGGTCCGGTCTCACCCTGCGAAAGGGGCAACTTCTTTAACACCACGTACGC
>Ga0182012_10001426_pt1 | contig 26228 bp, 23 predicted proteins | sample 612S2SmetaG_FD_120486 | JGI IMG/M metagenome (GOLD analysis project Ga0182012, IMG submission 120486) | Permafrost microbial communities from Stordalen Mire, Sweden - 612S2S metaG | ecosystem: Environmental > Terrestrial > Soil > Wetlands > Permafrost | place: Sweden: Stordalen | collected...
CTGTTTTCAAAAGCCACCAGGTACCTTAAAAAAGACATTACTATAGAACTCCAACAAAACAAGGGCCCAGCAGAAACACCCCCCCAGGGGCCCTCTCACCTTCAACCGCACTACTGATTGTGCAGAGAGCCGAATTTTTGACCGTCGTTCCTGTCCGGCCTGTCTGTCGCAGCCGACCCGAACGCCCCACCCTCCGAGTTGCCCCTCCCACCTTCGGACCATTGGCCATAACCCCTTCGTGGTGTTGTCCCCGCCCCACCCAGGCGAGACGATTCCTTCGTGCGGCCCAATCTTCCCCCACCCCTGCTCCAACCGCAGCAGTTCAGCCGCGCTACGCCATCCCTCCCCCAGCCTGCAGGCGTCGAATGAGCCCCGATATCCACCTCGTCGCCGACCCGGCCTTCAGCTTTGCCTTTCAGCCCATCGTCGACACCGTCGCACGCGAAGTCGTCGCCTGGGAAGCTCTGATTCGCGGCGAATGGGACGAGCCCTCGTGGCAGGTCTTCAACCAAATCTCCCCACTCCGCCTCCATCTCTTCGATCAGACCGCGCGAGCCGCAGCCGTCGCTCTCGCCGCCCGTCTCCAGATCGACCGCCCCCTCCACCTGAATTTTCTCCCCCAGAGCCTCGAATCCTATCCAAAGTCGGTCCTCACCACCCTCGAAGCCGCCAGCAAAGCGAACCTCCCGCTCCATCGCCTCGTTCTCGAAGTTCCGGAGTCCCTCATCGTCGAACACGCCGCGCACTTCGCGGCCCTGCTTAAGGAGTACCGGGCCCTGGGCGTCAGGCTGGCGATCGACGACTTCGGCGCGGCGCATGCCGACCTCGACCTTCTCGCCGATCTCGAACCCGATCAGATCAAACTCGACATGCGCCTCACCCGCGCCATCGACCGCCCCGGTCCCCGTCAGGCTATCGTTCGAGCCATCCGCCTCGCATGTTTTGAACTCGGCATCGACCTCGTCGCAGAAGGGGTCGAAACTCTGGCGGAATACTCCTGGCTGGCCGAGCAGAATGTCCGGCTCTTTCAGGGCTATCTTTTTGCGAGGCCAGCCTTCGAGGCCTTCCCAGCCGCCCACTTCCCCGAGACCGCCGAACAGGCAGCGTTACCCCCCGCCCGCCGCGTATCTTCGGTCCCCGCGGCACGCGCAAAAAAGCAGCGAGCGTAGAGACCGCTCAGCCCTTCCAGCACCTGGCCGCCTGAACAACCAGCCCAGGCATCGCGTCTATTTCGCGGAACTAACGCTCCGAGCCGCCCTGCCTCTCTTCGGAGCCGCCGGAGCGCGCCCCGCAATGCGTTCCTCGAGCAGCACCCTAACCGAATCACCCTCGCGTTTGTCGATCAAAGCGAGCACGTCGGCTTTGACCGGCAGCTTATGCCTGCCATCGCCCAGCGCCATGAAGGAACTCCTGAAAGGAACCCCATCGACCTTGCCGCGCACTTTGACCAGGCCGCGCGTCCCAAAAAACTCGACTGACTTAGGCCAGACCACATAAGTCCAGCCGCCCTTTGCTGGACTCCTTTGTAACTTTGCAGTGAAAGACTCGTTCAGCTTCATAGCGACCTTCGAAGTCCAGCCAGTTTACTGCAAAAGCGAGATCGCCACGCTGGTCATCGCCGTCACGCCGGTCTTGATCGTCGGCTCGGGCAGCGGCTCGAAGTGGCTTGTATGTGGACCGGGCAGCTCCTTGCCCGCCGCCCTCGCCGCCGCCAGTTTCACTGGGTCCATCGCGCCCAGAATGAAGTAGGTCAGCGGAATCTCATGGTTCGGCAACGCAAAGACGCCAACGTCTTCGCTCGCCATCCCTCGCGGAATGTCGATGACCTTGTCCGCACCCAGCGTCTTGAGCAGCGTCGCCTTCACCATCTCCGTCTGCGCGGGATCGTTGTAGAGCACCGGCGTCGATTCGTCCTCGAGCACCGTCACAGTCGCCGCCTTTTCCGGTGGCAGACCCGCAGACGCTGTGATGCCCGCCGCCATCTGCTTAAGCCCCTGGATCACCGTCTCGCGGCTCTTGTCGCTGAAAGAGCGCGTGGTCAACTCCAGCTTTACCTCGTCGGGAATAATGTTGCGCTTGGTGCCGCCCTCGATGTGCCCGACCGTCACCACTGTGGGATCCTGCGGATCCTCTTCGCGGCTTACGATGGTCTGAATCTGGGTTATATAAAGCGCTGCAAGGGTAACCGGATCGCGCCCGGCATTCGGATAAGCGCCGTGTCCGCCAATACCCCGAATCACCACATCGATCGACGTCGAACTGGAAGCCGACGCTCCGCTCCGCACGCCAACCGTTCCGGCGGCCAGCCCATTCGTGTCATGCAGTCCGATAATCCGGTCGGGCCGTCCGAACCGCTCGTAAAAATGGTCGGCCAGCATCGCCTTCGCCCCATCAATCGTCTCCTCCGATGGCTGGCCCACAAGGATCAGCGTGCCATGCCACTGCGTTTTCGTCGCCGCCATCGCGCGCGCCGTCCCGATCATTACCGTCGTGTGCACATCGTGCCCGCAGGCGTGCATCACACCTACCATCTGCCCGGCGCGGTCCTTCATCGTCATATGGCTCGCGTACGGCACTCCCGTTTCTTCAACGATGGGCAACGCATCCATATCGGCGCGGATCATCAGCGTCGGCCCCGAGCCATTCTTCAGAATTCCAACCACCCCATAAGCCTGCGATCCGTCGGGATACCGCCCCACACGCTCCGTCACTGTGTAACCGGCATCGCGCATCGCCGCCGCCAAAATATTTGATGTCCGCGCCTCGAAGTGCGAAAGCTCCGGATGCGCATGGATGTCTTTATAGGTCTCCACCAGCGTCGGAGTCTCGGACTTCACAAACGTCGCAACATCCTGGGCCACGACAGTCACGGCCGAAAGTGAAAGGCACGCCATTCCAGCAATCGCAAAGCTACGCACAGGCTCTCCTGAGGTAAGAAAGTGGCAGTCAGTATAGCGCGAGCTACGATTCGTGCCGCCGCACCGCCAGCACCGCATTCAATCCCCCAAATGCAAACGAATTCGACAGCGCCAGCCCAGGACCAGCCCCAGGAACAGCCGCCTCGTTCTGCAGCAACACATGCTCCAGGCCACTGGCTGCATCGACCCCTGCCTCACCAATACCCGCATTCGCCGGCAGTAGATTCCGTCGCAACGCCAGCACCGTAACCAGCAACTCCATGGCGCCCGAAGCACCGATGGCGTGACCATGCAGACCCTTCGTCGAGCTGACGGGCATCGTCCTCGCCCGCTCTCCAAAAACCCGATGCAGAGCCTCCGCCTCCACGCGATCGTTCGCCTCCGTCCCCGTCCCATGCGCGTTGACGTAACCCACCTCTTCCGCTGTCGCGCCTGCGTCCTCAATGGCCCGCAGCATCGCCCCGGCGGGTCCCGCCGCATTCGGCTGCGTGATGTGGTGCGCGTCGGAAGACATGCCAAAGCCAACGATCTCCGCCAGGATTTCCGCTCCCCGCGCCTCCGCCGATTCGAGGCTCTCAATTGCAAAAACCGCCGCGCCCTCACCCAGAGTCATCCCGTCGCGATCTGCGGCAAAAGGCCGGCAGGCCGTCGGCGAAACAACGCGCAGGCTGTCCCACGCCTTAAGAAAGACATAGGTCAGTGGCGCCTCATGCGCGCCGGTTAGCGCCGCCCGCACCGCGCCCGAACGCACCATGTGAAACGCCAACCCAATGGCGTGCGTTCCCGAGGCGCATGCCGTGGTGATCGTGAAGGCAGGACCCGTGATGCCGTGCTCCATGCTCACCAGGCTGGTCCCGGCACTGGCCATAATGCGCGGCACAGTGAGTGGATGCAGCCGGCCGCCCCGCTTATGCAGCTTCTCCGCCTCCTGATCCTCTGTGCTGCGCCCGCCGACTGAGCACCCAAGAATGATCGCGACGGAGTCGCCAGGATATGCCGCGACGATCCCCGACTGTTCGACCGCCTGCCGCGCTGCCGCAATCGCAAAAGCCGACGACCGCTCCGCGATCTGTCGCTGGCTGGCTGTGAGCCATTGCTCCGGGCGAAAATCCTCGACCCTCGCGGTTCGGCTAAAGTGCAGGTCGGGGATTCGCTCCGTCATCTCCCGAATGCCGCCGCGCCCCGCAAAGAGATTTTCCCCGAAGCTCGCCGCGTCCTGTCCGATCGGCGTGATACATCCCACGCCCGTGATCACTACGCGCGTCATGCTTTTTGGGCTGGATTCCCGCTGTCGGGACCGGCGCTCTCGGCGCTCGCGTTCTTCTGCCGCAACGCTTCCTCAACCCCCGTGACCATGTCACGCACTGTCCTGATCTTCTCGATCATGCTCTCGGGAATCTCGATCTCGTATTTTTCTTCGATATCGAACGCGAGGCTCACGCGGTCCAGCGAATCGACCGCCAGCTCCTCGAAGCTGCTGTCCAGATGAATCTGCTCCGGCTCTATGCTTTTTTGTTTCGCGATGAGTGCGATGCACTCTTCCGCAATCCCATTCGGTGACTCCGTCCCCTGCATTCGTGCAGGATACATGCTCATGGCTTCTTGTCTCGGAGCAGGGCAGTCAAACCCAAAGCCGTCTCTCTGACCTGCATCGCGGGACCGGCAGTGCGCAAGCCTCACCGGGGGGCGAAGAAGAAACGAACATCCGCGATAGAATAGGCGGATGCTGTCCCCGGCAACCCCAGTCCCTCACCCCAACGCGCCGACGGCATGCGCGTCGGGGACCCCGGTTCCCGAGAATCCTCAAGACCTCTGCATTCCCGAAAGCCTGCACTGGGCCCACCCGCTCGTGCAGGAATGGTTCGTCCGCCGCTTCTCCACGCCGACCGAGCCCCAGGAGCTGGGCTGGCCGGTGATATTCGAACAGCGGCCGGTACTCATCTCCGCCCCAACCGGCTCCGGCAAAACCCTGGCTGCATTTCTCATCTGCATCGACGGCCTCATCCGCAAAGCGCTCGAAGGCCGCCTGGGTTGCGAGACCGAGGTCGTCTACGTCTCCCCGCTTAAGGCCCTCTCGAACGACGTTCAAAAAAACCTGGAAATCCCGCTGCGTGAGATTCAGCAGTTGGCCCTCGAACGTGGCTATCTGTGCCCGCCGGTGCGCGCCGCTGTCCGAACCGGCGACACGCCGGCAGCCGAACGGCGTGCGATGCTCAAAACGCCCCCGCACATCCTGGTCACCACGGCAGAGTCGCTCTACATCCTGCTCACAGCGCACCAAAGCCGCGAACATCTGCGCCGCGTGCATACCGTCATCGTGGATGAGATTCACGCCATCGCCGACGACAAGCGCGGATCGCATCTGGCGCTCAGTCTGGAGCGCCTGGACGCTCTTGTCACCAGCGAGAATGCGCTGATGGCCGGCGCAAGTCTGCTCAAGTATCCACCACCGTTACGTATTGGATTGTCGGCGACCCAGAATCCCATTGAGCTGGTCGCGCAGTTCCTCGGCGGCGCGCGTGGAGACGAAGTAGAGATCGTTCAGGCAGGCCAGCGGCGCAAACTCGACCTTGCCGTCGAAGTGCCGACCGACGAATTGGGCTCCATCGCAACCGTGGCGATATGGGAGAGCGTCTATAACCGCCTCGCGCAACTGGCGCTCGAGCATCGCTCGACGCTGGTGTTTGTCAACACCCGCTCCATGGCCGAGCGGCTGGCCTTCCAGCTCGGCGAGCGCCTCGGCGCGGAAAATGTCGCCTGCCACCACGGCAGCTTGTCGCGAAAACTGCGCCTCAATGCCGAGTGCCGCCTCAAGGCCGGCGAAATTCGCGTGCTGGTCGCGACCGCATCGTTGGAACTCGGCATCGACATCGGCACCGTCGACCTCGTCTGCCAGATTCAGTCCCCACGAGCAATATCGGTCGGCATGCAGCGCGTGGGACGCGCCGGCCACTGGCGCGGCGCCACCCCCAAGGGCCGCTTCTTTGCAGTAACGCGCGACGATCTCATGGAACAAGCCGCCCTGATCCGCGCCATGCGCAGCGGCGTCCTCGATCGACTCGAAATTCCCGCCAAACCCTTCGACGTTTTAATGCAGCAGATCGTCGCCGCCTGTTCCGCCGAGCCATGGGAGGAGCGCACGCTGTTCGATGTTTTCCGCCGAGCGCAGCCCTACCGCGATTTAGAGTGGGCGGAGTTCGACGAAGCGCTGTGTCTGCTCACCGAAGGCATCGAGTCGAGCCGCGGCCGCTATGGCGCGTATCTTCTGCGCGACCGGGTTCAGGGGCGCGTGCAGGCCAGGCGTGGAGCAAGAACGACCGCGATCACCAATGGCGGCGCCATTCCGGATACGGCGCTCTTCCCGGTGATTTTGCAACCGGAAGGTGTACAAATTGCGACCCTCGACGAGCACTTCGCCGTCGACTCATCCCCTGGCGACGTAGTGCAGCTGGGCAATGCCAGCTGGCGCATCCAGCGCATCGAGTCCGCCGGTCGCGTGCTTGTCGAGGACGCGCATGGCGCGCCTCCCACGCTGCCCTTCTGGTTTGGCGAGGCCCCCCAGCGTACCCATGAGCTCTCGGAATTTGTCGCGGAGCTGCGACAGGAGATCGACCGCCGCACACGCAATGTGCTGCCCGGCTACGTAAGCCAGGCAAACCCCGAAGTAGCGGATGCCGCCGCCCTTCTGAAAGAAGAATGCGGCCTGGACGATGCCGGAGCCGTGCAGTTGATTGCCTATATCGCCGCCGGACGCGCCGTCCTCGGCACCGTACCATCTGTAACAACCATTGTTGCAGAACGCTTCTTCGACGAAGGCGGAGGGATGCAGCTCATCCTCCACGCCCCCTTCGGAGGCCGAATCAACAAGGCCTGGGGACTTGCCCTGCGCAAGCGCTTCTGCCGCGGATTTAACTTCGAGCTGCAGGCCGCGGCCACCGACAACGGCCTGAACATCTGCCTGGCCGAGCAGCACAGCTTTCCCCTCAGCGATGTCTTCCATTTCCTCACCACGGAAACCGTCACAGAACTGCTGGAGCAGGCCTCGCTCGCCGCTCCCGTCTTCAAAACCCGCTGGCGCTGGGACGCCTCGCGGAGTTTGCAACTGTTACGGTTCCAAAAAGGAAAGAAAGTCGCGCCGCAGATTCAGCGCATCCGCTCCGACGATCTCCTCGCCAGCGTTTTCCCCCAGGCCGCCGCCTGTTTCGAAAATATCGAGGGTGATATTCAGATCCCCGATCATCCCCTCGTCAAAGAAGTGATGCGCGATGTGCTCCAGGAAGCCATGGATCTCGAAGGTCTCAAAGCAGTCCTCGCGGCCATGCACGACGGACGAATCCAGTGCGTTGCCGTGGACACCACAACACCGTCAGCCTTCTCGCACGAGCTCATCAATGCCAACCCATACGCGTTCTTAGACGACGCCGGCCTCGAAGAGCGGCGCACTCGAGCCGTCCAGATGCGCGGTGTTCTCCCCGATGCGGTCCTGGGCGAGGCGGGACGCCTCTCCCAGCAATCCATCGATGAAATTCGCCAGGAAATATGGCCCGATATACGCGACGAGCACGAGCTGCACGATTTACTTTGCACGCTCGTCGTGGTCCCGGCGGAGGTGCTGTCTTGGAATAAGGCATGCCGGGATTGGGATGTTTTTCTCGACCGCCTCGAACGCGCCGGCCGTATCACCACGGCACAAATCGGCAACTTGGCGTATTTTGTCGCAGCGGAGCGTGCAGAATGGCTCCGAAAGCTCTTCCCCGAGGTGGAATTCTCTGTGGAAATGTTGAAAACCCCCGGAGAAGTACCTGATTACAGTGACGTTTTAAAGAAAACGCTACAGGGATGGTTACAAATTCTGGGCCCCGTCACCTCTGCCGGCATTTCCGAGCGCCTGGGCCTCAATGCAGGCGAGATTTGGCAGCAAATGGTCCTCCTGGAATCGACAGGAATCGTCCTCCGCGGCACCTTCGAAGCCCAGCCACGACCCGGCCAGTTGCCGGACATCGACGTCGAGTGGTGCGAGCGCCGCATTCTGCAGAGTATCCATCGCCGTACCCTCAGCACATTGAGAAAACAGATTGAGCCGGTGACTCCGGCCGTCTATATGCGATTTCTTCTCGACTGGCAGCATTTGGGCGAGCGGCGGCAGCTCGCTGGCGAGCAGGGATTACTCGAAGCCCTGCGCGCCCTCGAGGGCTTTGAGGCGCCGGCGGCGGTGTGGGAGCGGTCCATCCTCCCCCAGCGCGTCGCCGGCTACGATCCGCGATGGCTCGACGCCCTCTGCCTCACAGGCGCGGTGGGATGGGGGCGGATTTCGCCGCATCCCGCCTTTGCAGATCTGGCCAGCGGCGGACCCAGGCGCGTAGTCCCGACCAGCATGGCCCCGGTCACCTTTTTCGTCCGTGAAGATGCGCTCTGGATGGATTTGTGCCTGTCACAGCGACAAATCCCCGAAGCTAACCTGACCGCCTGCCTCAGCGCCCTCGCAAATCGCGTTCGTTCGTGTCTCGGCGAGCGCGGAGCCATGTTCTCCGCGGATCTGATCCGCCTGCTCGCGACCCCAGCCGAAGACGTCCACCGCGCACTATGGGAATTAGTTGCAGCCGGCCTGGTCAATGCCGATGGCTTCGACAGTCTGCGAGTCCTCATCGATCCGCGACGGAAAAGAGCGTTTGCCGCTCCCGCCAGCCTGTCCGGAAAATCGAAGACCCTGGGAAGAAATGCTTCGGGGCGCTGGGCTCTTCTGTCCGATCCCGGCGAAGTCGAGCCGCACTTCGGCGAAAACAAACCCAGTGCGGAAGCGGCCGCTCACGCTGCTGCCAGGCGCGACGCGCAGGTGGAATCGGCCTGCCAGATGCTCCTGCGCCGCTACGGCGTCGTCTTCCGCGATGTGCTCGCGCGCGAAACCACCGTACCGCCATGGCGCGAACTGGTGGGAATGTTCCGGCGTCTCGAAGCACGTGGCATCGCCCGTGGCGGCCGGTTTGTCTCGGGCTTTGGCGGCGAGCAGTTCGCGCTTCCCGAAGCCGCTGACGCACTCCGCGCCAATCGCTCTCGCACCCTGGCCGACATGCCTCCCGTTACCATGGCTGCGGCCGACCCCATGAACCTGGTCGGGGTTGTCATTCCCGGCGAAAGAACCGCATCAATCGCCGGCAATACTGTCACCCTGCCCCTGCCACCCGCCGAAGCCGAGGCGGCGGTCGTCGAGTTGCCGCTCCCTGGAACCTTCATCTTTGGTCCCTCACCTCTCGGAGGCGGCGCGATTGCCTGACCCATCCCTGCACGATCCCTCCCCGCAGGCGGCTCCAGAAGCCCAGCTGGTCGAGGGCGCGGATTTCTATCGCGACGGGCCGTACGTGGTATTCACCGAGGCATACCACCACCGCCGCGGTTATTGTTGCGGATCGGGCTGCCGCCACTGTCCATGGCGCGACCAGACGGAACCCTGAGCCCATGGAACACGGCTCCGGCTCCGCCTGACTTTACTGCACCTGCCCCACATACACGCCGAAAGGTCCAAGCGAAACCGATGCCAGTGAGGCTGGATCCGCAGCCCCCGGCGTCTTCAGCAGCGTCCTCAGGCGCGTGCCCCGCACCCCCTGCCCGCTCAGATCGAACTTCACCTTCTGCGGCTGATCCGTAAAGTTGCAGGCAACAACCACGGCTCCTCCATCGGAAGCTTTGCGCAACCACGACAGCACGTGATCGTCGCTGGTGTTGAGCATGGTTTCCCCGCCCGCATGCAAAGCCATGTTGTGCTTCTTCAGCGCGATGATCTGCTGGTACCAATGCAGCATCGAATTCGGCTCATGCTCCTCCGCTGCCACGTTGATTGTCTTAGAGTCCTGCGGAATCGGAAGCCAGGTCTTCACGCCCGCCGGTGAGAAACCCGCGTCCGGCCCATCGTTCCACTGCATCGGCGTCCGCTCGCCATCTCGCCCCTTCTCCTTCGGCCAGCCTGTTATACCGATGGGGTCCTTCACATCCTGCTTCCGCGTGGGCGGCGTCGTGACCATGCCGATCTCGTCCCCGTAATACATCATCGCTGTATCGCGCGAGGCAAACAGAACCGTGGCGATCACTCGCCCCACGTCGTCGTGGTGCGGATCGTGATCGTAGCGATCCCACCGCGGGTTGTCGTGATTGTCGAAAACGAAAAGCGGCTGCTCCCCCTCAATCTCCGTCTCGGCCTCGTTGATCCGCTGGCGGAACATATTCACATCGAAGCGATTGATAAACCCGACCTCCATATCCATGGGCAGATCGAGTTCGTCGTTGTGCGGACCGTACATTTTGCGCAGATCGTCGACCGAGCGCAGATACGTCTCGCCGATCAGCACCACCTTGCGCCCATGCGTCTGATCCGCAACCTGCCGCAATTCGCGTAAAACATCATGCACCTCGGGCAGATTATCGGTCTTCAGCGTATCGACTTCTTTATCGCCGTAAGCGTTGATCAGCGGCTTGCCGTCGGGTCCGAGAACATAGTTCTCGTCCGTGTCGCTCGGATCCTCGAAGAGCGAAGTGATCGCATCGAGCCGAAAGCCTGCAACGCCATGCTGGATCCAGAAGCGCTCCACGTCGTACATCGCCTTGCGCACCGCCGGGTTGTTCCAGTTCAGGTCCGGCTGCTGAATGTAGAAGCGATGGTAGTAGTACTGGCCGGTCTTCGCGTCCCACTGCCACGCGGAGTGGCCGAAGACGGAGAGCCAGTTGTTCGGCGGTTCAGGGTTGCCGTCGACCATCTTTGGGTCGTGCCACACGTACCAGTCGCGCTTCGGATTGGTGCGTGAGCTGCGTGATTCAAGGAACCATGGATGCTTGTCGGAGGTGTGGTTCAGCACCAGATCCATAATGATGCCGATGTTGCGCTTGCGCGCCTCAGTAACGAGGCGATCGAAATCGGCCAGGGTGCCGTATTGCGGATCGATGGCCCTGTAGTCGGAGATGTCGTAGCCAAAGTCGACCTGCGGCGAGGGATAGATCGGTGTGAGCCAGATGGCGTCGATTCCGAGCGACTGCAAATAGTCCAGCCGCGAAGTGATGCCGTTCAGATCGCCGATGCCGTCGCCGTTCGAATCCTGGAAGCTGCGCGGATAAATTTCGTAGATGACGCCGTTCTTCAACCAGTCCGAGTTTTCATGAGCGGAAGATGGGGTGCCTGCGTTCTGCTGGGCGCCGGTGGGGGATGCTAGTCCCGCAAGAGTCAGCGCGAAGAAGGCGCACGAAAGGCCGCGAGCCGCTGCTTTCATTTTGGTGTTCTCCCGGACAAATGGCACTGCCGGTTCGGCCGTTCTGCCCCGGCGGCTCAATGCCAACCCCAAAAGCTACCACAACAGAGGGTCTGCGCGGGGAGTCGCTCCTTTGCCGCCTCGTCCCTGTAGCTGGCTCGCGATAGTCTGTAAGCCATGAGCAAGCTCACCCACTTTGACGATGCCGGTGAAGCACGCATGGTGGACGTCAGCGCCAAGCCGCCAACCCGTCGCGAGGCGGAGGCCTCCGCATTCGTCGCGCTCAGCCCGGAAGCGCTCGCAGCCCTTCCCCAAAATCCCAAGGGCAATCCCCTTGAAGTCGCGCGCATCGCCGGCATCCAGGCGGCAAAGCGCACAGCGGAGTTGATCCCCATGTGTCATCCGCTTCCGCTCACCTTTGTGGATGTGCGAACAGAAGTCGTAGCCGCGGGCATCGCCATTCGCGCCACCGCCGCCACCACCGCCGCCACCGGCGTCGAGATGGAAGCGATGACCGCTGCTGCCGTCGCCGCGCTCACCGTCTACGATATGTGCAAAGCCATCGACAAGAGCATCGTCATTCGCGAACTCGCCCTCGAGCGCAAAACCGGCGGCAAAAGCGGAGACTATCTCCGTAAGTCCTGAATGCATGGACCGGCAGGCAGCACGCCGGCCGGAATTCCCCAATCCCGTTCCTTCTCCCAAAACGCGATAATGCGAGCATGCCTGTCCGCTCCGAAGAGCGCCGCTGGACTTGGATCGAGAGCGCGGTGCTGGCCGGATATTCCGTGGTCGTCGCGCTGGGCATCGCGTGGCACGAGCCCTGGGCCGACGAAGCGCAGGCCTGGCTTCTGGCTCGCGATGAGCCTTTCTGGCATCTCATGCTGCACGCCATTCGCTATGAAGGAACGCCGGGATTGTGGCACGCGCTGCTCTGGGTGCTCACCCGCCTCCACGTCAGCTACATCGGCATGCACTGGGTCGCCGGCGCATTCGCTGCCGTCGGCGTTTTCGTGCTGCTGCGCTGGTCGCCTTTTCCGCTCGTCCTGCGCCTCCTCTTTCCCTTTGGATTCTGGCTCGCCTACCAAAACGCCGTCGTTGCCCGCGGCTACATCCTGTTCGCGATGCTGGCATTTTCCGCCGCGGCCCTCATCCGAGGCTTCGTCCCACAGGCGGATTACTCCGCGCCTGCCCCTGAAGCAGCCGTGCGGAAATCGAGGCTTCTCTGGCTCGCGGTAATCCTTGGCCTTATGGCGAACCTCTCCGTGCACGGCTTCGTCGCCTCCATTGGCTTTGCCTTCCCGGCCTGGTCGGCTCTGCGCCGTCGAGGGCAAGCGGCGGTGCGCAAAGCCGCCCCCGCGCCAATCCCTATCCTGATCCCCGCTCTGGCCTTGTCTTGCTTCTGGCTGTTCGCCATTGCCACCACGCTGCCCCCGAGCGACGTGAACCTTCCCGCTGGAAAAAACCTCGAGCGAGCCGCCGAGAAGCTCTGGGCCCACTTCGGAGACAAGGAAGCAAGGGCGCAGCTGGCCACCGATTATTCCAATGCGAGCGACGTCCGCCCCGGTGAACTCACGCCGGCGCCTGCGCTCGAATTCCACCGCACACCAGCCGAGGCCCTGTGGCGCAAAGCAGCGCGCGTTCTTTCCCTGCTCACGTTTCCCGTCTCCGGCTTTCGCTGGCTCGCTCTCGCGCTTTGCGTATTAGCGGTCGCGCAGGCCGTCGTCTTCAAACCCGCGCCCAACTCCGCGCAACTCGGCTGGATCGGCCTGCTGCCCTGGGCGCTTATGGTCCTGGTCTTCACCGCGATGTATATGGCGCCGCGCCACGCGGGCATGCTGTGGGTCGCACTGGTCGCCGCATTGTGGATGACGTGGCCCGAACCCCACCCCCGGACCGGGCCGCAACCCCTGTCGGCGCGCTCCTCCCCGCCCGCCCTTTGGCTGCATCGCATCACCCTTGCCGCGCTCGTGCTGGTTGCCCTCGATCAGGCCTGGTGGACAGCGCACAGCGTTTGGGCCGACGTGCACCAACCCTATTCCGGCGACACGGCCATGGCAAAGTTCCTCCAGGCCCGGCCTTCCGGCCAGCGCATCGCAGGCTTCTACTACCACACCGTCGGCCCAGCGGCGTTTCTAACCCATCCGGTGTATTTCAATCAGCCGACCTCCTGTTGGGTCTGGACTCGCAAGCTGCGCACAAACCAGCAGGCTCCCGCCACCATCGCCACGCATCCGGATCTGATCGTCGTCGGTGTATTTGATTGGGGCGCGAGCGACGGCGCCATCACCGACGACTGGATCGCCCCCGATCTCTCCGAGCTGAACCGCGTTCCCCTGAACGACATCTTCGGAATCATCCCTTATGCCGAAGCGCACGGCTACCGCGAAACCCACCGTTTCTGCGGGCACGCCTTCATGCGCGACGCATATTCGGAAGACCTCTGCCAGATCGCCCTCGAGCCGGCTCACTAATCCCAACTCATAATCCGATCCGCGAATTCCCGCCGCTTCCGGCTCGGGCGAATCCACGAAGCGCGCAGTCCAATTCGCGATATCATAGAGCAGCAGGCAGGCTGGACGGCCGCTGCAGGGGCAACTCGGCAGAGGAAAGTCCGGACTCCATAGGGCAGTGTGCCGGATAACATCCGGGACCTGAGCGTTAAGGCTCAGGGACGGCAAGTGCCACAGAGAAGATACCGCCCAGGCTCCGCAAGGAGCTCAGGGTAAGGGTGAAAAGGTGCGGTAAGAGCGCACCGCTCCGCCGGTAACGTCGGAGGCAGGGTAAACCCCACACGGAGCAAGACCAAATAGGGAACGAGCCCGCAGCAATGCGGGCACGCGCCGGCCCGGCGCGGCAGCCTCGGCGAGGCGCCCCGTGAGGACGCAAGTCCTCACCGGGCGAAAGTTCCGGGTAGGTCGCTAATGGCTTTCTCTTCGGAGAACGCCGGAGCGCCCGCAGCAATGCGGCGCCTAGAGGAATGGCCGTCCTCGACAGAATCCGGCTTACAGGTCTGTCTGTTACACGATGGTCCCGGTTTTCCGAGGAGGAGAACCGGGGCCTTCAACCCCGGCTTCATGAACCAGCAAGTCGGCACGTGGAGCCAGGGCCGGTCAAGGTCGCCTACACCCCTGCCTTCGCGCCCTCCGCGAACAGGCTCGCAACATAATCCAGCAGAAACAAAGGATGTACCGGCTTCGCCAGGATCTCGAACACATTGCCCTTCTTCGCCGCCTCTTCCATAAGCGCCTGCGTGGCGGCATGACCCGAAAACAGTACCGCCCGGCAGTGCCGCCAGTTTGCTCTCAGGACCATCGCCAGTTCGATTCCGTTCATGCAGGGGAGCATCACATCGAGGATCGCAAGGTCCGGTTCCCAGCCCGCAATCGTCTCGATCGCCTCCTCCGCGGAATGGGCGCAACGTACCTCATACCCATGCCTCGAGAAAATAACCGCCAGCGTCTCGGTGATCGCCCGGTCGTCGTCGACGATAAGAATTCCGCGTGCTATGCCGTTTCCATTCAAACAGACTCCTGACCACAAATAAATTTTCCAGCGAACGGAACCGGCGCAGAGCCATTCTTCGAGCGCCCCTTTTTCATAATCCGCGTTTCTGGTAACCCCAGCCTGTGCTCTCTACGATGCAGAAAAGCCGGCGCAAGCGTTGCCAAATGCTGAGAACTCGCAATTTGACGCCTACCGGAAATGCTCCCACCCGCCAGGCTCGACAGAAATGTGGCGTCCATCGTTGCCCTTCAGAGCAATCAGCGGCTGACCCCGGCTCGCCTTGCGCATCACCCCAATTTTGCTGATCGCTACCCCAGCCAGTCTGCGCGGGATTCGAACGTCGGGCGAAGCCGCGAACAGCAGCTCATAATCTTCGCCCCCGTGCAGCGCCAGCTCCAGCCCGGAATCCGACTCCGCCGCCAGCGGATGAATCGGCAGTGCAGCCTCATCGATGCTCGCCGCCACATCGGAAGACCGGCACAGATGGGTAAGATCGGTCGAGAGCCCGTCGCTGATGTCGATCATGGCGTGAACCAGCTTGCGCAGCCGGCGACCCACCGCAACGCGCGGTTGCGGAAAAAAATGGGGATGCTCCCCCTGGCCACCAGTAAGCTTCGAAAACTTCCTGGGATTCTTCGCCACGGCCTGCAGATCAGCCGCGGCGCCCCCCAGCGCCCCCGTCACATAAACAACATCGCCAGGCCGTGCGCCGGACCGCAGCACAGCACCACCCCGTGGAATCTGCCCCACCGCCACAATATCGGCCGCAATCAAACCCTCGCGCCCGCCCTCGCGCCCAACGGTGACCGTCGGCGACTCCGCCGTATCTCCCCCGGCAAGCGATACCCCCTGCTTCCTCGCCAGCGCCAAAAATCCGTCGAAGAACCGCTCCACCCACCGGCCAGCCAGGCTACGAGGAACAGCCACCGACAAAAACACCCCCAGAGGTTCCGCGCCCATGGCCGCCAGATCGCTGAGTCCCCGCGCGAGGCAGCGATGACCCACCGATTCCGGCGAATGCCATTCCCGGCGAAAATGCCGGCCCTCCAGCGAAAAATCCGTCGTCACGCAGATTTCGTGCCCCGCCTTCGGCCGCAATACCGCGCAATCGTCTCCGATGCCCAGCCGTACCGCACCATAGGCCGACGGCGCACGTCGCCGGATGGCCTCAATCAGAGCAAGCTCACCTTGAACCTCGCCAGATCGCGTAGAACGCCCCAAACCATTACCTGCAAACAAAAAGGATGACCAGCAGACAGAATATCGATCTCAGGAATCTTGCCCAAATCTCGCCATGTCCCGGCACCGATCCCCCCACCGACGACTATCGTTAATTGGGTCTCTGTTATCCACTTGATTTACACATGTGCCAGCGCATGTAATGGAGTTTCTGCAAGTAGCTGGAGGTATTTCATGGCGAACGAATCCTGGCTGGCCAGCACGAATGTCGACGTGACCTCAGAGAACGGCAGAACCTTATACTCCTTCGAAATAGCCCCATCGCAGAACAAGACCGGCACGGAACTGGCGCAGCATAAAGCCGACGCCACGACGGATCCCTTCATCTCTTCAAGGGACCTTGACGACCTCTTCTGGGGCCGGCGCGAAAAACGCGCGTCATAAGGCACTGAATTCCCACCACCGCGTATTGCTTTGTGGCGATGGAGCGCACCACGAAGCTGATACTTGCATTCCATCTTGGGCGGCGCAACCGAGTAGACACAGAAGCGTTCCTGGGCAAACTGCGGTATGCCACGTCAAACGCGAGATTCCAGCTCAGCACCGATGGGTTCCAGGCATACGCTACCGCCATTGGGCTAACTCTTCAGGATCGTGTGCACTGCGCGCAGATCATCAAGGTGTACGGTGCTCCGCGTGACGGTGAGCATCGGTACAGCCCCGGCGAAGTCATCAGCACGGAGCTGGTCCCAGTCATCGGCAAACCTGATCCCGCAGGCGTTTGCACTTCGCACGTGGAACGCCAGAATTTAAGCATCCGAATGGGAATGCGCCCATGACGCGGTTGACGAATGGCTTCAGTAAGAGGTGGGAGAACTTGGAAGCCTCCTATTCTCTGTGGTTTGCGTACTACAACTTCTGCAGGATTCACAAACTCTGCGCGTCACGCCTGCTATGGAGAGCGGAGTTGCAGATCGCGTCGGGAGTATCGAGGAGTCGTTAACATGGTAAACGGTACCTCAGTTTTCGGAAACTTCTCTTGATTCTGGTAGGCTTTGGCACGTGCGTGGACCCATACTTGCTGCGTCTGAAATCCGCAATTCCCCGTTGCGTGAAGATGAAATGACCTGTCGTCCGGCGAAACGTTTATACGGCAACTTCATCCTATAACCAGCAGAAGAATTGCCGATAAGGCTAAAAAGGGAGTACATGGGCAGAAAGGTACAATCCGATTTTCTCTTCGCCCAACCCTCGTTTCTTTCGGGGGCGGCTCGCAGCCTGGACCTGTGGTCAGTGCTGGATGATTACAACATCAGCGATACCCCTGCTGAAGCTGACGCCAAGGCCCTCGCTGCGGACTGGCTGGTCATCGGTCAGGACATCGGCGATGCTGCATCCGTGTGCGAAGCCGAAGTAGAGGCAGAAACCACAGCAGCGTAAAATCCGTGGGCGGCAAGCGCTATAAACCCAAAAAGCTGATCCCTCCACCCCCAAACTTGGGTGCTTCCGAACAAGCGCATACCCTCGCCATGCGGGCCGAATATAGTTCCTTTTCCGGCCCTCTGCCGCCCCCTGAGATTCTCGCCCGTTACAACGAGATCATTCCAGGCGGCGCTGAGCGAATCCTCTCGATGGCCGAGCCGCAAAGCGTGCATCGCGAATCTCTGGAATCAAAAGTTGTTGACGGAAATCTGGCGAACCAGAAAACTGGGAGCCTCAGGGCGTTCATCCTCGCTATGTCGGTGATCCTACTAGGCGCCTACCTGATGGCTACCGGGAAAGACGGCTGGGGATTCGCGGCGATTGTCACGAGCCTTGCGTCTCTGGTCGCGGTCTTCGTGATTGGCAAAGTTGAGCAGAAAAAAGAGCGTGAAGAGAAGGCCGCAGCACTTGCGGTGCACCGGCCTAAATCTCGCTCATAGCCAGCAACCACCAAAAGGACACTACCCACCCCCGCCGTCACCGGACGCCGATTAACCAGCCGGTCTATTCTGAACTGACAAGCATGCCGAGTCAGAGCGCAATCATCCGCGAAAAACTGGAACAATTCACCTCGCCCGGCGCCGATCCCGTCGGTAACCGCGCCGCCATGGAAGCTTTCCTCGAGCTCCGTCTCGCCCTCGAGGCCGGCTTGGTGCGCGCCGCCGAGCCAGACCCCGCCGCTGCCACCGGCTGGCGCGTCAACGCATGGGTCAAGCAGGGTATCCTGCTCGGCTTTCGCATCGGCGTTTTGGAGTCCTCCGGCGACGGCCTCTCCTTCGTCGACAAGCACACCTTCCCCGCGCGCCGCTTCACGCCGGAGCAGGGTATCCGCATTGTCGCCGGCGGATCGTCCGTCCGCGCCGGAGCCTTCCTCGCCCGCGGGGTCATCGCCGTCCCCCCCATGTATGTCAACACCGGCGCCTGGGTCGATGAGGGCGCCCTGATCGACTCCCACGCCTTGGTCGGCAGCTGCGCCCAGATCGGCAAGCGGGTCCACCTCAGCGCAGCCGCTCAGATCGGCGGCGTCCTTGAGCCCGTGAACGCCAACCCCGTCATCCTCGAGGATGACGTACTCGTCGGCGGCAACTGCGGTGTCTACGAAGGAACCATCGTGCGCAGGCGTGCCGTGCTGGCGGCCGGAACCATCCTCACCCGCGGAACCCCCGTCTACGACATCGTTCGCGGCGAGGTACTGCGTGCCGAAGGCGACACGCCCCTCATCATTCCCGAAGGCGCGGTCGTCGTCCCCGGCGCGCGAGCGGTCTCCAAAGGCAATGCGAAGGAGTGGAACCTCAGCGTCTATACACCCGTCATCGTCAAGTACCGCGATGACAAGACCGAGCTGAGTCTGACGCTTGAAGAACTGCTGCGTTAGCTCGCAGCCCAATCCATCATTCACCCTAAGCCTGGCGTTCCTCCGGCTCGTGCAGAAACGGCAGTGGTGTGCCGTTGTTTCCGGCCCACCGAATGCTGCCGATCAGGTCGCCCATATTAGGAATCGTAACGCCCTGCACGGGAAGATACAGACCCACACAGTTCTCGTCCCACAGCGTGCTCGCCATCAGAAAAAGAAGCTTGTAACAGGAAGGCCACTCGGACTCCGGCATCTTCGGCCCATGAGGAAAATCCACGGCCAGCCACCCTTTGTGACGGTCCCATGCCCGCTGACGGACCTGGTTAGGCTCGGGACCCGGTCCTCGATAGGGCGAGCGCCCCGCGCGAAGGCCGAACAGCACGTCCGAAACTCGAACCAGCCACCTGCCCATGCGCGCCCGCCTCGCAACCGATGCCGGGGCTTCCGGTCCGCCCCACGCCTGCGTTGCCAGCTCCAGCGCCTTCTCCCGGGTTAGTTCAACCGGCGACCCCAGTAATAAAACCAGGGCGGGACAAGGTTCCTCTTCTTCATGAGGGGATCCGGAAAGTACGCTCCCCAGAAACCGGATCATTTTGCGGATCATCGCGGATTTATCTTACGATGAAAAAGCGGGCGTGCGGGCAGAAAGTTCGCCCGGATACTTGTATCTATATAACTAACTCGCCAACAAACAAACACCGGACTACCGCCACCTATCACCTTCTTGCCATATCCCCTGGGCCCCGCCTGCCGCGGCGCCGGGTCTGTGCGTCAGTCCTTTTCGACCCCTTCGATGGCCTGGTTCGTCATGAACCGCTCAAGGGCCTGCATCGCGCATCCCTGACCGCACAAATGCCGCATCTCGGGTCGGCGGCTCTCCGCGAAGTTCCACGGCAGAAGCGTGAAGCGCTGGCTGGGCTGTCCTTCGTCGAAGCAGGGAACGTCCCCCAGCATAAACATCCACCAGTGATTCGCGTCCGCTTTCTTCCTGCCGCAGATATCGCAGCTGAAAGTTACATCCCAAACCATAATTACTCCGCCTGAACAAAGCTTCCCATAAACTACAACGGAATCGGTCCCGCCGTACTAGCTCTTCCGTGGGACTGCGGAACGGGCCTCATAAACTACCGAAGCCGTGGGAGCCCCCCCTGAAGCAGCCTGCCAAAGCCCTTCAGCGATCTATTGAGACCAGGACCTGGACTTCCCCACACCATCCTCGTATCGTATTGCCACCATGGTTTGCACTCGTTGCAGAGCGACGGAATTCCGCCTCTCCAGCCTCCGCCTGCGCGACCTCGAGCACCTCGCCATCCTCCGGTATCCGATGCGCTGCCGTTACTGTCATCACCGCACCTACGGAAGCCTGCTCCTGGCTCTCGTATTGTTCCAGCTGCGCCGCCACCATTTTGGCTCAAAAGAATCCGCCTGAGCGAGACCTTCTCAGCCTGACCTTCTAAACCCGGTTACTGCGGAGCCGGCCCTCGCACTATCTGCACCAGATTCTCCGGCTGGATGTGCTTCGCAAACGCCGCCTTCACATCGTCCGCCGTCAGCGCCGAATATTTCTTCGCCGCCACAATCGGCTCATCCAGCGGCAGTCCGATCTCCGCCCGCCCCAGCAATCCTCCCGCAACCGCCTCTTCGCTGGCCTCGCCCAAAGGAATCGAGCGCAGCAACAACGCCTTCGCCTGATGCAGCTCAGCGTCAGATACATCCTGCGTGCGCATCTGTTCCAGATCGCGAATAATCAGCGCTTTCGCCTTCGACACATTCGGCGGATCGCACCCGTAGTTCACCGAATAGCTTGCCCGCGTCTCCGATGCTCCCAGGGAAGCATCGACGTTATAAACGTATCCCGCCACCTGCCGCAGATCGTGATAAAGCCGCGTCGCGTAGAAACCGCCCCCCAGCACATGATTTCCCAACTGCAGCGGATAGTAATCCGGATCAAAGCGGTTGATGTCGATCTGCTCCGCCAGTGTCACCGAATCCTGCACCGCCTGCGCGTCAGGAACCGTCGCCGCTGAAGACTTATTCACCGGAACCGCCGGCAGCGTCGTGGTCGGCTTACTCCCCGTCGCCTTCCAGTCCCCAAACCATTTCTCAATCACCGCCCGCGCCTCCGCCGGCGTCACATCGCCGATCACCACAATGGTCGTCAGGTCAGGACGGATCGTCGCATCGTGATACTGCTTCACCTCATCGAGCGTCAGCTTCGTCACTGTGGCTGGCGTAACCTCGCGCAGTTCCGGATCGCCCGCAGGCAGCAATGCCTTGTCCAGCGCCCGCGAAGTCCGATAGCCAGGGCTCTGCAGATTTCCCGCCACAAACTGCGCCGTCTGCTGTTGCGTGATCTTGAAAGCCTGCTCCGGCAGAGCCGGGTGCAGCTCGTCATCCGCCAGCAATTGCACCCCGCGCGAAAAATACTCCTTCAGCACCTTCACTGAGAAGCTGTACCCCGCGCTCTCGTTCGCCGCAATGTCGTCGAGCGCTTTCTGGTACGCAATCCGATCGAGCGTCGTCGTCCCATAGGAGTAGAGCTGATCCAGCACATCGCCCACTCCCTCCTGGCTCGGCGGCGTCTGCAGATCGCCGTCGTGCTTCACCCCGCCCAGCACCGTAACGGTCGGGCTCGTCGTATCCGTGCGCACGATCAGGCGTATCCCATTCGGCAGCTTCGTGTCTGAAACAGAAATGAAATTCGACGGCACCTGCAACTCGCCCAGTTCCTTCGCCGCCCAGTCCGGCAGCGTCACCGGCTTAGTCGGCGCCGACGTCGTCTTTTCCGCTCCTCCGAATCCCTTCTCCGCGACCGCCTCCCCATTCGGCGCAGGCTTCAGCGTCGCCGTAATCGTAGCGGCATTCAGCAAGTACTGCTTCGCCACGCGGTTTACATCCGCCAGCGTCACCTTGCGGATCGCATCCACGTCCTCATCCGGCGAAGTGCGCCCCTCCGCCGCCAGCGCCTGCGACCACACCGCCGCCAGGTCCGGAATCGAATTCCTCTGGAACTCCGCCTGCGCGATTTCCGCGCGCTTCGCCGCGTCCACCAGGTCTTCCGGCACCCCATTCGCAGCGTACTTGTTCACGATGCCCCGCAGCTCCTCCAGCGGAGCCGTCGCATCCTGCCCCGCCGGCAGAGCCACCACGCCATACCCCACGCTGGCCTTCGGATAAGACTCCGCCAGTCCAAACTCCGCCGCCAGCGCCTTTCCCGCCGGCACCATCCCGTAAATATCGCCGCGCTGGCTGGCCAGCACATCCGCCAGAATCTGCAAGGCCGCATAGTCCGGCGAGTCCGTCCCCGGCATACGCCACGCGATGAACCCAAGAACATAAGGCAAATTGCTGTCCAGCGTGAACGTCTCCGGCTTCACCGGCTGCAAATCGATAGCCGGATGCGGCGGCAGCGCGTGGCTCGGTATATCGCCGTAAAGATGCCGAATCTTCTCAAGCGTCGCCGCTGGCTCCACATCGCCTACCACCACCAGGATCATGTTCGACGACGTGTACCACTTGTCCGCGAACTCCTTCAGCATCGCCCCCGTCGTCTTATCGAATGAAGGCCGTGTCCCCAGCGCATCGTGCGCATAGGGCGTGCCCGCGAACATATCCTCGTTCAGCCGGTCCACAAACTTGTACGTCGGATTCGAAAGATCCCGCGCAACCTCCTGCTCAATCGCCCCGCGCTCCTGATCCCACTCCGCCTGCGTGTCATCCATTCCCCGCACGCACGCCGCCTCCGCCTCCAGCGCCACATCGACGTCGGCCGACGGCACCGTCTCAAAATACTGCGTGATGTTCTGCTGCGTGTCCGCGTTATTGTCGCCGCCCATCAGCGCAAATATGGCCGAGGTCTGGTCCGCCGTCATCCCCTTGCAGCCGCGAAACGCCATGTGTTCCTGCGCGTGCGCCATGCCGGGAAAGCCTTCCGGCGTCTCGTCGCCCCCCACGATGAAGTTGGCTTCGACCGTCACCACCGGCGCCAGCGTGTTCCGGATAATCACCACCCGCATCCCATTCGGGAAAGTCGCGCGGGTAACGGAAGTCTCGGTGTCAGCACCGCGAAGCAGGGGTGCGACGCCAATGAGAAGTGCGATCAGAAATGCCAATGTGCGGCGACGATTCAAAACGATCCTCCGGGCAGAAATTGCCCTTTAAGGATGGTAATGGATATGCGCAATTGGAAGATTACGGTCACCGGGACAAGGCGTGAATTGTCACCATCCGGCGAATTGTAGCTGTCTAGCGGCCGCGGGGAGCGGCCGGGGAGGTGAGCGTGACCGCCTCCCACAACGCAGGCTCTGGGTTCTTACGCGTGTACGGGAACAGCGATCTTGTGGAAGGTCGAGTTAACAACCTCGCACGTCTGTACCCGCGGCGTTCCGTCGATCACTTTAGAGAAGCTCTTCAACACTTCCGGATAGGTGCCGGTGTTGTAGGCTTCCGCATCCGCCTTGTTGTCCCAAAGACTGATGGCCGTCACTTCCTGCCCGTTCGAGCTGGCGATCGTGATTTCGTCCCTGAACCCCTTCTGTTTCCGCAGTAAGGGCAGAACCTGGCTCTCAAATACGTGGCCGTACTCGGAAAGCATATTGGACTTCAGATGAACAGATACATTGCGTGCGAACATAGGTCCTCCTTAAGAGGCCATTGTTAGCTAAGAAGGGAGAACTTCAGATGGGCTGACTTAGTTCAGGAGACCTGAAACGAGGAGGAGGTGTAGTAACCAGCTCATCTACGACTGTACGCGCACCGCACCGCTTTGTCCAGCGAAGTTCTCGCATCCCGATGTGCCTCATTTGGGAGCAACTACGGAGACACCAGCGGGCTAATCACCTAGTCCGACGTAATATCCCCCAAGCCCCCCTGGTTAGCAATCGAGATCCCGTTCATCAGCCAGATATAAACATCCCCGCTCGTGCTGTTCCGCCACAGAATATCGGCCTTATCGCCCAGGGTGATGTCGTAGAAGATGCACGCGCTCGATGCGCTCGTTCCCAGCGACGAATTGCACGCGCTCGATCCCGCCGAACCGTACTCGGTTCCGGCCAGGGCGTAGAAGATCGGGTTCGGATTCCCCTGGGCGCCACCACCCTCCGCCTGGTTGATGAGCGCCTGAATCCCCGCCATCATGGGGGCGGTAAAGGACGTACCACCGCCCTCCACGATGCTCGAGGCGCTGCACGAACTGATGCCGGTGTTGTCGGTCAGGCAAAACGCAAAGGCATGATCGCCGGCGCTGCCTCCGAAGAAGGCGATGTCGGGCAGATAACGTGGATTGGTTGAGAGAGACCCGCTCGCGGGGTCCGCAGTCGGAACTCCCAGCGCGCTCTGCCAGGCCGGCTGTTTGGAGAAGGAACTTGGCGCGCCCCCACCGGCATACGTGTTCTGCAGGTAATTGTCGGCCGCCGTTGCGGTATTGCAAAATCCGGTCGACCCATAGCTTTGGGTGTAACCATGCTCTTTGTAGATCAGCTCGCTGGCGCAGGAACTGTTCCACGTCATCTCCGGGATGTAGGAGAGCGCCGAGCCCATGGTGGTGGAGTTGTTGGTCGCAGACCAGTACGTCGACTCTGGCGCCCCGCCCTGGGACGCCGTGTAGTAATCGCTGAAGTCCAGGCCGCCGACCGCTACGTCATAGGGTGTCGATGCCGCGCTGTCGGCCTGGATGCCACTGACCGCGGCCGGCAACCCCTGGTCGCACACGTCCGCACCACTGTCGCTGGTCGCGTCGAAGATGGAAATGCCCTCGGCCGCGGCCTGCTGGAACACAGTAACGATGAACTGCAATCCCGCTGAGCCAACCTGGCTTTCGCATCCATCGCTGATGCTGGTGGTAATGATCTTCGGCGGTGTCGCCAGATCCGCAATATCCTGCACCTCCGTTTCCGCCGTAAGATTGGCGCACGCGACCAGCTCGACGGCTGCTCCTGGAGCTTCAGCGCCCGCCCATTCCGAATCGAGAGCCGCTTCTTCTTCATATCCCAATTGAGTCAGTCCCGGGTCAGTACACGTATAGGTCCCGGGCACCTGCACGGTCGTCCACGATCCGCCCGTCAGTCCGAACATGCTGCGGAACTGTGTGATGTCGGTGGTATGCAGCAGGCCGCTGAACCCAACCACCGCGATGGTCTGACCCGCTCCTGTGTACCCGTTGGCGTGCACGGGATTGATGTTGTAGATCGTCGCCACGTCGGCTGGACCGAGCAGGCGGCCGTCGTAGGTCTCGTTGAATTTTGGCTGCGGCCCCTGATTTGAATTTGGGTTCGAGTGCCAGCTCGGATTCACGTTTGGGCGCAGGTTCGGGAGCGGCCGCGGGAGCGGACGAAAATCGTTCAGCTTGCTGACGCCCACCACCAGCCCCGCCAACGCCGCGGGAATTTCCGGGTCGCTCACGTTGGCGAATTGCTGCTGGCCGTTGACGTCGAGATAATGCAGCTCGGTATGGAAGGCCTGCTTTACCTGGCCGGCGTTGCCGGAGAAGACAATGCCCATGCCGCTGGACAGCACGCCCTTCAGCGTGAAGCCCTGGGATTCCAGCCATTGGGTGGTCGTCTCCACATCCTGCTGCGACGGTCCATACTGCTCGCCGATTTGCTGCGCGGTGAGCCATTTGTGGTAGACCGGCGAGCCGGGGCGGCCCATCGCGTCGATCCGGCTCTCCAGCGCCTGCTCGAGTTCCGGAGGCCGCTGGAGCACCAGCGTCAATTCGTTGACGGGCATGGAGTCCGGCACCGCGCCGCGGTCGTTCTTTGCATTCGCAACTGCCGGCGTGTTGCCGCGCAGAACCATCAGCTTGCCTTCGTCGATGGGCTGGGTCACCAGTGGTCGAGCCTGGTGGCCGCCCGTGTACATCTGCTGTGCCAGGCTGCTCGGCGAAAGAAAAGCGGCTGCGCTCGCCGCCACGAGGATCAGCAAACCGCGAGAGGGCTTAAGGTGCCGCACCCGTTCCCCACAACCCTTTTGGGGCTCCGGGAAATGGTTGCAACAGCGGGATGTTCGGCACCGCGCCAGGGAACGGATTGTCAGCGAACCTTTCACGGATCACACTCCTTGAGAACCACGCCAATCCGTCGGGGGGGACGGCGCAAATCGGCATGAATCACCTGCCGCGCGAGGCCGCCAAAACACGGCAGTGCCGTCGCGCCAGTAAAGCACTGCCTGGCCTATACTGCTCAGGACCCCGCCTTGACGCAAACAAGAAGAACAGTGAGTCCTGCAAAAGGTAAAAAGGCTGAGCCACCAGATAACCGAGCCAGAATCCGATTCTCAACAATAAATTTCCGGCGACCTCCCCGTAACAACCCGACCGTTTAACCCCGAAGATAGACCGCCCCCAATTTTCGTTCCGTGACACGCCGGTCAACCCCCCGCAAGTAACCCAAACGCAAAACCAACGGGCCATCACTCGTTATCCCCTATTCCCTATTGCCTATTCCCTATTCCCTATTCCCTATTCCCTATTCCCTATTCCCTATTCCCTATTCCCTATTCCCTATTCCCTATTCCCTATTCCCTATTCCCTATTCCCTATTCCCTATTCCCTATTCCCTA
>Ga0182012_10001427_pt1 | contig 26225 bp, 24 predicted proteins | sample 612S2SmetaG_FD_120486 | JGI IMG/M metagenome (GOLD analysis project Ga0182012, IMG submission 120486) | Permafrost microbial communities from Stordalen Mire, Sweden - 612S2S metaG | ecosystem: Environmental > Terrestrial > Soil > Wetlands > Permafrost | place: Sweden: Stordalen | collected...
AACGAACATGGGTCACAAAGGCCCAGGCGGTGCTTGGGGAGATGATCCCGCATTACGAATCGACTTCGCATATCGTGGAGTTCACGTTACGACCCTTGCCGCCAAAGCGATTATCGCGAAGTATTACGGCCGCCCTGCTAAGTACTCTTACTTTGCTGGTTGTTCCGACGGCGGGCGCGAAGCACTGATGGAAGCGCAACGTTACCCGAACGATTTCGATGGCATCACGGCAGGTGCGCCCGCCATGAACTTCATTACGCAGAACACTTTTTACCATGGCTGGAACGCCCGCGTAAACACTGACGCGAGCGGCCACGCCATCCTGACGGCTGACAAATTGCCGATTCTTCATGCCGCCGTGATTGCGGCTTGCGATGCGGCTGATGGTTTGAAAGATGGGTTGATCTCCGATCCGAGGGCGTGTCACTTTGATCCCTCTGCTGTTCAATGCAAGGCAGGGCAATCTTCCGACACATGTCTCACTTCTGAACAAGTAGATGTTGCCCGAAAGATTTATCAGGGTGCGCATGATTCCGAGGGCCATCAACTCGTCATTAGTGGGCCCCAGCCTGGGTCTGAACTGGCTTGGCGCGGCGTGTACATTCCCAACGCGCCAACTCAGCCAGTGATGAGTAGCATGATCTCAATCGACACCATCAAGCACCTGGCCTTTGCAAAGAATCCCCCGCCAGCCTTCACCTTGGCCGACTTTCATTTCGATCGCGAAACATTTGTGGCGCTGAGAGCAGGCCATGAACTGTATGACGCTACTAATCCTGATTTGGCGCCGTTCGCAGCCCATGGCGGCAAACTCATTCTCTGGCACGGCTGGGCCGATCCACACATTTCACCACTCAACACGATCGCCTATTTGTCGGCGGTCGAAAACTTCATGGGGCACGATCAAGCGCAAAAGTTCGTGCGTCTCTATTTGTTTCCTGGCGGCTATCACTGCGGTGGAGGCGAAGGTCCGTTCGATGTCGATCTGTTGAGTCCGATCATGGCTTGGGTAGAAGACTTTAAAAGCCCTAACGCACTCATAGCGAGCCACCGCGCCGGTGGACCAATGATGGATAGTCCTCCGCCTGCCGGTATGCGAATGCCCCCTGCAATGGAACGCTTGCCTCAGGAGGTTGACCGAACGAGGCCGGTATTTCCATATCCCTACGTTGCGGCTTACACAGGGCAGGGAAGCATTGACAACGCCGCTAACTTCGTCGCGAAACTAGGCCCCACAAAGTTCAAGGAGCAACCCGACTGGCTTGGCGCCTCGTTCTACCAACCAATCAAACCCTAGTGAGTAATCCTATTGATCGGCGGCGCCCTTTTGGAGGTAGGGGATTCCTCGCTCCATCCACGCTGGCTTTTTCGCACCCTTCAATTCGTAGTCGAAAAACTCGGACATACGAATAGCGAAATCCTTCTGGTTCGCCCGGTGCCGGATGCCGTGTGGCTCGCCATTGTAGGTGAACATATAACACTCCTTACCGAGCCGCCGGAGAGCTAGGAACATTTCAATACCCTGATACCAGGGAACCGCATCGTCCATATCGTTCTGAAGAAGCAACATGGGAGTCTGTATGCGATCCGCCATAAAGACCGGCGAGTTTTCAATGAAGCGCATGGGGTACTCCCACAGGCTGCCACCGATGCGGCTCTGGGACTTCTCGTATTGGAATTGACGAGGCAGACCGGGTCCCCAACGAATTCCATCGTAAGCGCTAATCATGTTCGCGACTGGCGCGCCAGCCTCCGCAGCCTTGAAGCGGGTGGTCTGAGTAACCATGTACGAGATCTGATAGCCGCCCCAGCTATGACCTTCGATGCCGATATTCTTTTCGTCGACAAATCCGCGAGCAACCGCAGCGTCCACACCCGCCATGACGCACTTCAGAGCACTCTGTCCGGGGTAACCGGTCTTATAGACGATGTCGGGCGTGAAGACAAGATACCCATTGCTGACGTAATAAGAGAAGTTGATCGTGTGCATAGGGCGTGGATCTACAAAGTGATTGAAATTCTGTGAAAGCTTTTCGTAGAGGTAGACAATCATGGGGTATCTCTTCGTGGGGTCGAAGTTGTCGGGTTTATAGAGAACACCCTGTAGCGGAACGCCATCCAGGTTCTTGAAGGAGATCATTTCAGCCGTTCCCCAGAAAAGATCCGCCTTTTGCGGATTTGCGTCACTCACTTTGCGCAGCTCTTTCATGGCAGAGTTGGTGACCATAAGATCGGGAAACTCGCTGAATGTTTGTTCAGTCAAGACCAGCAAATCCGCTTCTTTTGCTTGAATAGGGCGGCCAAAATCTTTGGCGGCCATAACGAGCTTTTCTGGAGGTGCACCGCTATCAATGCGCGTTCGAAAAAAGCCAGTGTCCCGGGTAGTGATGTTTTCAGCGCGAAGCAATAGTGGCTTCGAGGGATCGATAGACTTCTCTTCCGGGTCGAGTTTCACATAGCGCAGTTCGACATTCTCACGACGACCCAGACCAAGTGTAAGGTTCTTCGCCGAGCTCCCGTTAGGAGACACGCGCCAAATATCGAAACGGTCATAGAGCAGCACATACCCACCATCGCTGGTCCAACCAGCGAAACCGTACGGGCGAGCGGCGGCGGGGTGATCGTCTTCTTCATTCCAGAAGTTAACGGCGAGCTTCGCTGTTAGGTTGATAGATGCGCCTCCGGCAACAGGTGTGGTTAACCAATCTTTACCGTCGAATGATAAAGCGTACTTGCCGTCTGCTGACCACGTGACGGCAGTTACTTGTTTTTGAGCAATGAGGCGCCTGCTACCGGTCTCGGTGTCCACAAAGTAAGCGTCGGAATATTGTTCCGCATATTCCAACATAGGACGGTATTCACGATCATCTTTCCCTATTGCATGGCGCGCATCTTCGCTCGGTATGGCGTCGATCATGGTTTCGTCAGCGAGTTGGACCAGCTTCTTGTCGGCAATGTGGTACACCGCTCGATAAGACCGATCGTGATCAGCGGTGGCGCGAACCTTTTGCATGGGCTGTATGTGGTCATCTTTGTAATGCCACAAGTCGAAAGAGACTTCGTCTTCGGTGGCCGGGCCGGTGTGCTCGCGGGGAATCGGAGCTATGGGAGGCGCCGTCCCAAAGAAAAGGTGGCCACCATCTTTTGAAAAAGTGAGGGCTGCCTTCTCGTTTATGATAAAGCCGTTGCGGAAACCTAACGTGGAAGTAGAAACCACTTCGCTTGCTTGAGGCGACTCAATAGACCAGAGATAGAGCTTATAGCGTGGCTGCTTGGAACCCGCGTCATCGTGATTACTTACAAAGGCGAGTTCATCCTGCTTGTCAGCCCAGGCGATTTTCGCGTACTTGCCCTTTCCAGAAAGAAGAGTTCGCGGTTCGCCGCTGCTCGTGTTTAGCGCATAGACGCCGTTCGTTTCTTCCTTGGGTGACGCCACGGCGTACGCGAGAGTCTTGCCGTCGCGGCTCAGGCTATAGTCAATCACATCCGCGAATGGGCGATCGGCATGTGTGTTTAGATCTCGCAACACAAGCTCGCTGCCCATCTCCTTTTTAATAGGTAGGCTCTGCTCTTTGAGATACGCCACAAAGCCAAAGCCGCGATCGGGCAAGTTGAAGCTTTTCACCCCAGCAATACGAGTTGGCGAACCAGTGGCGAGATCAATGGTTACGAGTTCGCTCTTGGGCATTTCCTCGGGCTTCTTTTTATCTTTTTTGGCTGCGTCGGTGTCGGCTTTCTTTGGGAACGCCAGAAAAACTACGGTTTGGGAATTCGCGCTGATAGCAAGCCGCATGGTACGTTCTGTGGGGGGAGGTTCCTCACTGGTCGGATCCGGCGCCGGAGGCGTAGGGAGAGCACCTGCATTTTCGCGCCACTCTTTACCCGATCTAAGATCCCTGACAACGACGACACCGTCACCCTCTTGCGGAAAAAGTCCATAGGCGAGATAGTGCCCGTCGTGTGAAATAGTTGGGCTTACTATCAAGCGCCAACTGTTGTAATCCATGTGAGTGATTGGCCGTTTGACACTCGCGCCAAGGGCACAAAAGGCAACCAGATAAACCACAAATATTCGGCGAGACATATTTGTGGAGTATACACTTTTCCAACTGGTTTATCGCCGGATTCCGTACTCCAGAGTGAAGTACGTTGCGTTTAGGTGGGCAAGCGGTTCGCGGAGCTTTGCCAGTTCCTCGTCCATGCCGTGGATCTCCAAACGGGCGAGCTCAGAGATCTTCAGCGCTGCTTCTAGAATTGGGCCTACATTAGTGAGGTGTGCAAGCAGGCCCTCGGCGCCCTCATATCCCTCACGACAGTGTACTTCGTTCTCGTGGAAGCTGAAACCGTAGTACAAGCACTTGGTCTCACTGCTCGTGGCGTAGATAAACTGTTCGCATAGTTGCCTAAATTCATCAAGTTTGCAGTCCGCAACTTTGAAGTACGGATGGATTGAAACGTTTCTGTCTTGGGTCGCCATCGGAGGAGTTTAACACGAGCAAGGTATTCAGGCAGCTCCAAGCTTTATTCCTTCCGCTCAGTGTTGCGCTCAGGCGTCTTGTACATCAGCCCTCTTTGTGAGATTATCTCCTAGGAACACGGGCTGGTGGTTCCATTGGGAGGTGTTGTGAATTTAGCAGAGAGAAGAATCGTTCATGATTTCGAAACAAACTTGTTTCCAGGGCTTAAGGAGCGAGTCGAAAAGGCGGCTGGATTCCCAATTCCCCTTGAGGTCTCCTGGGAGACTCTGGCGGTGGCAGGAGAGTCTCGTCTGTATGCCGAGTGTTGGTCTGCCATCTATTTTGAGCCCTTAATCGGCGCGCTTGGGTATATCGGGAGAGACGAGATGGGACACCGAGCTCTTCAGTCGGGCTTGAAAAAAGTGGTGCTTCAGAATGTCAAAGGCTGCGTTTATGGCGACTGCTGGGCAACCTTGGTGGACGTTGTGCTGACGCTGGATCATGAATCCCTGACCAATGCCTCTGACGTGGAGAGCCGAACGAAAGGCTTGATTGGTGTTTTAGAAAGTAGTCTGTAGGCCTTGGCTCTCATGGCGGTTACTTACAACCAGCGCGTGTGGACCGTGTGGACTTTTCTAGTCTGCGGTGTGGTTGTACTTGTGGGGGGAATTGTCATGTTGACGTTGCGACTCATTGCACTTCAGCATTGGTCTGTTGTTCAGGGTACGGTGTTGGAATCGGTTCTAATGGGACCTGATGAAGAGGGCATTTTTACGGCCACCGTTACCGTGCGCTGGAAGTTTAAGGACTCCGAATACTCGAAGAAATTTGGAAATTGGGGGAGTGGAGGACAGAAAGAGTTTGAGAGAATCGTCGCCCGCTATCCGCCAGGTTCCGCTACCCCCATTCTCTGCGACCCTGCGAATCCAGCGAGTGCCTATCTTGAGGCTGGCTACCGGCCTGGATTCTTCTTTGTACCGGGGCTTCTGATAGCGTTAGGCCTACTCTTTTCAGTGCTGGGATATTTTCTTCGAAGATGGCTGTTGTGACAAACGTTCGCCGCGCGGATCCGCTTGTTATATGTTGATGAATTCGATATGAAACTTTGGCTCTCGCTTTTCATAGCCTTACCGCTCGTCGCACAGCAGACATTCTTGCTTCGTCCCAATGACAAGGTTGACCCAGTTGCCACTGAGAAGATTGAAGAGCGCGGGAAAGGTGGGGTGATTGATCGTTCGATTACCAATGTTGTACAGCCCACGATTACGGTCTATCTACCCAGTAAGGAAAAGGCAAATGGGACTGGAATTGTGATCTGTCCGGGAGGTGGATATCAACACCTTGCCATCGACAAAGAAGGTCACGACATCGCACGCTGGCTAAATACGATTGGCATAGCGGGAATCGTGCTCAAGTATCGGTTGCCAGGGAGCATGCGTGGTAGCCCGCAGGACGACATCCATCAGGTTGCGGACAGGATACATGTGGCGCTAGAGGATGCAGAATCCGCCATGCTGCTTTCCCGTGAAAACGCCGCGAAGTGGAATCTGAAGCCGAACGCGATCGGCATGATGGGATTTTCCCCCGGCGGGCACCTTGCCGCCATGATGGGTATGATTGCACCCTCGGAATCACGTCCCGATTTTCTCGTGCTTGGTTATCCTGCTGTACCCGTGAACCTCGCAGTGACCTCTTCGACGCCGCGCACCTTCCTAGTGGCAGCGGATGACGATCCGCTTGTAAATCCCGCTGAGAATGCCGGGCGCTTCTTTGCTGCGCTCAGGGCCGTTAATGTTCCGGCCGAGCTTCATATTTATTCGTCGGGAGGCCATGGATTCGGAATTCTGCAGAATGGCAAGACATCAGCCGCGTGGCCAGGCGAACTGGTTGGTTGGCTGCGGGAGGCTCAGCTCATCCGCAATTAGTAAACTGAACCGACTAACTGGCAACTAAGTACTCACTTTGGACCATGCCACTCGGGTAGGCGCGTGTTGCAACATGTTTCAGCCGGACGTCACCCATTAATGGTCCAAACAAGGGAATTCCACTGCCGAGCAGAACCGGTATTCGGGTAATCGTGAGGTTCTGGATTAGGCCCGCCTTGAGGAATCCCTGGATAGTCAGGCCACCGTCGACGTAGAGGTGGCTTTTGCCTTGTTGAGCCAGCTTATCGACTATCTCCTTTGGCGATCCCGACATCAACTGGCAATTCGCGCCTTCTGGCGCCTTCAGATTCGACATACTTTCGCTGAGTACAATTACGGTTTTGTCACCGTATGGCCATTGGCCGAATGATAGGACTGTCTCGAAAGTTTTCCTACCGATGACGATCGTATCCACCGTTTGAATAAATTCCTCGTACCCGTGTGGTTCACAATCATCGCCGGGTAGCCAATCCAACCCGCCGTCTTGACGGGCAATAAAGCCATCAAGGCTCGTCGCGATGAATGCCGATGCTTTCATGATTCTGCCAGTGTAAGAGATTTCGTCGGCTTTGGAAAGCCGGGAATTAAGGCCTGGTTAACGGTGAGGCTAACCTGTTCTGGCGGGGGACAACTAAGGAGTTACTTCGGTTGCCGCGACCTTGGAGGCCACGCCATCATCAGAGATGTCTTTGTTAGTGTTATCGGTAAGCATTGCGGTTGCAATCAAGCTGACTATCGCGCAAGCAAGTATGAATAAGGAGATCGGCACGGCTGAGTGATAGCGACTGAGCAACGACGAGGCAATGAGCGGGGCAGGGCCTCCCGCGATTAGAGATGAAAACTGATAACCGAGGGACGCTCCGCTATAACGCAAGCGAGCTGGAAACGACTCAGCTATGAGCGCGGCCTGCGGGCCATACATCACATCATGGGGTACAAGCGACAACACAATCGCGAGAGCAACTAACGCCGTTATCTTGGTGTCTAGTAGAGAGAAGTAAGTGAATCCATAGACGCCGGTTAGAGCCGCACCGAGCATGTAGACTCGTTTCCGGCCAAAGCGATCAGACAGATGCCCAAATAAAGGAATCCCTATGAATGACAGCATTGATGCGCCGACTACCGAGATAAGGAGGAAGTCACGATTGAGGTGCAGCACCCCTGTTCCGTAAGCATATACAAAGGCGGTGAACACATAGAACGGTGCTTGTTCTGCCATCCGGCAAAGAGCTGTAAGGATAATCGCGCGCGGATGCTGCCGCAACACTACTAAGACGGGGGCTCGTTCAACCTGGCGTTCGGCAACTAAGCTCCGAAAAACAGGCGTCTCGAGGATTCCCAGCCGGATGTAAAGGCCGAGAGCGATTAGAAAGATGCTAAAGAGAAAGGGAACTCGCCAGCCCCAGGTAAGAAACTGTGTACCCGATATCGCACTTGCGGCCAATACCGCGAGCGTCGCCAAAAACAGGCCTGCGGGTACGCCGAATTGCGGCCAAGAAGCGATGAATCCACGATGACGATTCGACTGCGCCCATTCCATAGAAAGCAGTACTGAGCCACCCCACTCGCCACCCACACCAATTCCCTGCACAAACCGCAGGAACGTAAGTATGACCGCACCCCAAATCCCAATGCGATCATAGCCCGGTACCAGCGCCACTAAAAACGTGGCTATGCCCATCAACAGGAGCGTCGCAATCAAAGCAGCTTTGCGGCCGAGCCGGTCACCATAGTGGCCGAAGATTGCTGCACCAATGGGCCTGGCAAGAAAACCCACGGCGTAGACACTAAAAGCCTCCAACGTGCCCACAAAGGGATCAGCCTTGGGGAAATAGAGCTTGGCGAAAACCAATCCAGTAATGCTGCTGTACAAGAAGAAGTCGTACCACTCAATTGCTGTTCCTATTGCGGCGGCGATAACCGCACGGCGAAGTTGACGGCGATTCTCCGCATCGTTCAATTGGCTGGCTTCTTGCCTGATTGCCATCTTGTCAGTCTATGTCAATGGGTGGTCAGGGATACCGCTAGAGCGATGAGCGACTTGATACCAGGCACAATCGTGCTCATTTCCGCAAACTCCTCTAATCGGTGCGGCTGGTGCTCCAAAACAGCTCCCACGGCCACCGCCGGGATGCCCATAGCTACGGCGTTGTTCGCATCAGTGGAACCTACGTCAGCAGGTACAATTTCAGGAGAACCCGTCCTCCGGAAAAAGTTTGCGACAGACAGTGCAGTTTGAACCACCGGTTGGTTCAAGCGTTCGCTCTGCGGTAGCGCTTTGGAATAATCCATCGCGATGGCGCCTTCTTCCACTCGGAAGCCAACGCCTTCGGTCTCGGCGGCTTTCTTTGCAGTAGAGACAACAGCGGTGGCAAGTTGGTCCTGAGTGGCGCTGTCTAAAGAGCGGAGGTCGACCGTGAACCAAGCTTCGCGTGGGATGGCGTTAAAGACGGTTCCGCCGCCAATCATGCCCACGTTGATCACTGGTAGCTTGAACGAATCTAAACCAGGAGCCACAGGCGGCAGCGGAATTTCATATAAGGAGTTGATAGCCTTAGCAACGGCTTTGGCGGGACTGGGTGCACCACGGCTCTCGAGAGTGTGAGCCCCCGGAGATGTATAGAAGAATTTATACTGCGAGATGCGGAGGGCACCGTACCAAACTTGGTTCGACCCCACATCAACGGCCACAAACATATCAGGATGATAGCCGCTGGAAGCGAGCCAATGCTTTGCGCCCAGTAGTCCCACCTCCTCCTGAGATGAAGCTAGAAAAATCAGGTCTCCTTTCGTTTTCACACCTCCACGATTAAGGGCGCGGAACATTTCAAGAGTCGCCATTAGGTTTGCCGTATCGTCACCTATGCCCGGTGCAGTGAGTATGTTGCCGTCGCGCTTGACATGGATAGGAGTATTTGCCGGAAAGACCGTATCGGTGTGTGCGGCAAACACCACTGTGGGTCCGTTTCCACTGCCTTTACGGACGCCGGAGACGTTCAACTTATCATCAACCCGAATTTCGGATAGGCCGAGTTTCTCCATTTCCGAGCGAATGTACTCGGCGCGGGCCTGCTCCTTGCCCGAGGGAGATGGAATTTCGACCAAGTGAACCCATTCGTCAACAATGGCGGTAGAGCGAGCGTCAACTGACTCGATAGCCTTGGCGACGGTCGGCTCCTTAAGTATCGAGAGCTGAAACCAATTATTTTGTGCCTGAAGGATCTCGGTGCAGATCAGAGCCAGGAGAGCAAGTCGGGGAAACATACCGTCCATGCTAACGCGCTCTACAATCAAACGTTCAACAGGTTAGAGTTTCGGCCAGCGCAACCGGGCGGCCTCTGCAGATGCTTGAGCAGATTTTACAAGTGGGGCGTACATGCCAGTAGCGAAATCTCGGACATGGGGTGTTGCCTCTGCAGGTGTACCGGAGTGGAAAGGCGGGTGCGGGTCGTATTCGAGCATGAGTTCGAGGGCGCGGCCATAGTCTTCGCCCCGTAGTTTGCCTGCCAGATAAAGCCCAAAGTCGATTCCAGCAGTGACGCCCCCAGCGGTGATGCGATTCCGGTCTTCAACAATTCGGCCGGGAGAGGGTTTCGCATCGAGCGACGTGAGCACCTCGCGCACGGCCCAGTGACTAGTAGCGCGATAACCTCGCAACAGTCCAGCAGCCCCTAGCACTAATGAACCTGAACACACGCTCGTTACGTAGCGAGCTCTTTTGCCTTGCTGAGCGAGGAAATCCATTACTTCCAAATCACTCATCAAGTCGACCGTACCCTTTCCTCCTCCCGGTACAAAGATCAAATCCACCTGTTCGGGCGTGTCACGAAAGGTGGCGGAAGGAATGATCTTTACACCGGTGTCGGTAACTACCGGGTCGAGACTCTTCCATACGAGATTCACTTTGGCACCCATGGTGTAGCCGAATGCCTGCTGCGGTCCAATCAGATCGAGGGCAGTCATACCGGGATAGATAAGCATGGCAATCTGTTCCGGCTTGTTCGGCCAGAAATGTTTAATGCCTCCCATATCCATGACCGTGTACCCTGGGGGCGGAACCAGCTTAGCCGCGTCGGTATTAGCCGCTACGAGTTTAGCCGCAGCACTGGAAACAGCGGCGTGTGCTAGATCTCTCCTTGTCAATGTGCTTCCTCGCGAGGCGCCGGCGACACGCCAATTTCAACTGTGCGGGCCACTAATTTCTCCGTCACTTTGGCGGCATGAATCACGATACGATCACCCACTTTGATCATCGCCTTTTCAATTGGTTGCTTGGCTCGGGCGAAAGTTGTTTTCTCATCGAGCGAAACATCCACGATCTTGCCAGTCGTAGTCTTGACCGAGATCGAGGAGTCGGAGATTTTAACTACCGTGCCAATGACGTGCTCTAGGCCGCCGTGTGCCACCACGATTGCGGGTAACACTGCCAAACAAGCCAGTGCGAAGATTATGGTTCTAGTGGTGATGCTCTTGATGTTGCTCATGTATGTCGCCTCCATTTAGAAATTCTTTTTCTTGTTGTTCTTCTTTTAGTTCATCCGGACTCTTTGGATTCATTTCTTCCATCTCTTGTTCCTCCGACGCGGAGAGGCTTGGCAGATGGCGGATGAAGCGCACGAGTTTCCACGAGTCCTGGTCGTCGTGATTGGCGCCGTTACCCCAGGCCGGCATGCCCGTAAACCGAATGCCATTCTTAATGACGTAGAAGAGTTCGCCATCCGTCAGATTCTGGGTCGCTGATTGGCGCATATCCGGAGCGGGTGGATAAAGGCGTTTGCCCATTTCCACGTCTCCGCTGCCATTGTTCGCATGACAATTAGCGCAGTGATCTGCCCAATGAGCCCGGGCTTCTGCAAGGACTTCGACAGAATCCGGCTCAGGATTTCTGAATTGTTTGACAGACTCGGGAAGCGCTAGCGAACGTATGTGGTGGGCCGACCAACCTTCAATGGAACTGGGCTGTGTGCGAGTGCTGAAGCCGTTCGCTTTCGTTCTCACGAAGACGATCAAGCCCACAATAAGGACGAGAGCTAGCGTGACGGCTCCGCATGAGAACCAACCCAAGCTACGCATGTAATTTCTTAGTGTAAGGCACTAGGAAAGGTTTGACAATGCGGCAAATTGACACAGGGTAAACGGTGATTAGCTGGCGTACGATAGGCCAAGGGATGACTATGGAACAAATTAGCGGTCAAGCCACGGCTTTTACTGCCGACTTTGCTCCGAACCTTGCCTTGCCATGGGTTTTGCGGCTGCGGTACGGAATGGTTGTTGGTGAAGCCGTCCTTGTCGTAGGTATGGTTTATGGGTTTCAGCTTCGGCTGCCACTCATTTGGGCCATCGCCCCATTGGCTATGGTTCTGATAAGCAATCTGTTGCTCGGGCGTTTACGAACGTTGCCTTTCAAATTTCCTCAACAGACACTTGGTGCAGTTTTCTGTTTAGATACCCTTTGTTTGACTGCGATTCTTGGACTCACTGGCGGCCCGATGAATCCTTTCAGCCTGCTGTATTTGGTTCAAATTACCCTGTCAGCAGTGGTTTTGCGCAAGGTGTGGACGCGCGCCTTATGCGTTCTATCTACACTCTGCTTTGGGTTGCTGTTTTTCTTTCACGTGCCTACATTAGCTTTCCAGATGCACCATGTGGAACAAGGATTGTCACCGCATCTGGTGGGCATGTGGATCGCTTTTGTCGTGGCTGCTGCTCTCATCACTTTTTTTACAGGAAAGATAGCGGACGCGCTACGGCACCGTGAAATGGAGGTTCTCTTGCTTCGTGACCAAGTCGCTAAGAACGAGAGAGTCGCTTCCTTGGTTACGTTGGCAGCGGGCGCAGCCCATGAGCTTGGCACTCCCCTGAGCACTATTGCTGTTGTAGCGCGCGAGCTGGAACGCTATGCAGCCACGTTCGACACTCAGTATGCGGTACTAGAGGACGCGCGATTGATCCGTTCGGAGGTGGACAGATGTTGCCGCATCCTGGAGCAAATGAGTGTGAAAAGCGCCGAACCCATGGGTGAGACCCCCACCCGTGTACGGCTGCGCGATCTATTGTTAGACGTCATAGAGCAGTTTCCCGAAACGAGCCGGGCATTCCTAAAGATGGATCTGAGCGACGAAGCGCTCACTGCCGTTCTACCTAGGAAGGCAACCTCCCAGTCAGTGGTCGCGTTGATTCAAAATGCGTTGGATGCTAATGTCGATGGTCACCCGATTCTGATAGCAGCGGATACGGAGACCTCCGAATTGCGCATCTCTATTAAAGACAAGGGAGAGGGCATACCGCACGATGTTTTACGAAGGATTGCCGAACCATTCTTTACGACTAAGGAGCCGGGAAAGGGAATGGGGCTGGGAACGTTCTTAGTTAGCACGTTTGCCGAGCGGTTAGGCGGACGCGTACTTTTTGATTCGACGCCTGGCGAAGGCACAACTGTAACCTTGCGATTGCCTCTGGCCAGTTCCGAGAGAGTGCATGGCACAGCCTGAAGAGTCTCCCTTGGCGTTAGTGGTTGACGACGATGAGGTTTTTAGAACCCGTTTGTGCCGCGCGTTTTGTGAGCGTAAATGGGAAGCTGCAGCCGTCCCGGATGGCGAACACGCACTGCAGTTCGCACGAGACCGCAGTCCGGATTTGGTTTTAGTGGACTTACGAATGCCTGGAAAAGGTGGTCTAGATGTGGTCCAGGAGTTGCGGGCAATCGATTCGTCGATGACGATTATCGTTCTAACTGGATACGGTAGCATCCCAACGGCAATATCGGCCATGAAAAGGGGAGCGGACCACTACCTAAGTAAACCCTCCGACGCCGATCAGATTTTGACGGTTTACGAAGCGCTGCGATCAACCGTGAACATCGCGCCTGAAGCACCGGAAACGGTGCCGACCCTCGCCAGAGTTGAGTGGGAGCACATGCAGCGCGTGATCTCGGATTGCGACGGCAACATATCACAAGCGGCCAGATTACTGGGAATACACCGGCGATCGTTGCAACGTAAATTAACCAAGTATCCGCCAGTGCGTTGAAGATATGCGATGCGACAATTTACCGCAGCGCGGTTTACCAAAGGTAGCTTAGATTAAGAAAATAAGTTTATGTCTTTGAAGATAGTAGCTTTAGTATTTGTATTAGGTTTGATGTCTCTGGCGAGTTGCGGCCAATCATCGCGCATGCTGCACTTTGAATCATCCGAAACACCTACGCCACTAGGGAGCTTGGTGCCGGAGTTAACTCGCCTGTCAAACGGGAACTACGTGCTGAGCTGGCAGGAACCATTAAGCGGTGGCGGCTATCGCTTCGCCATGGCGATTGGAAAGCCCGGCAAATGGTCAGATGTCCGCACCATTGCGAGTAGCCCGAACCTGAGCATGTTCACTGCTGATCTTCCAGGAATCGCGGAACTGCCGGGAGGTGCGCTGATGGCCTATTGGGAGATGAAGGACTTGCGGGAGGGGGATCGCTACGACACGGTGATCGCAACAGCCGTTTCGCACGACGCCGGCAAGACCTGGTTTTCGTCTAAACAGCCTTATGGTGATGTTCTGTCTGGACAGCACAGTTTTCTTTCGTGGTTTCCTGCGCAAGATGGAGTAGGTTTAATATGGCTGGACGCCCAACAGCGCAGCCTCATGCGCCACACATCAATCGGGCAAGATCGCATGGGATCGGTGGGCCTTCGCTATGCTCATTTGAATCCGGCGGGAGAAACGACTCATGAGTCTTTTATTGACCCAATTGCCTGCGAATGCTGTCCGACGAGCGCATCCCTTACGAGTCGGGGTCCCGTAGTGGTCTACCGTGGACGCCAAGAGGATGTGGGAACGAAACCTTGGGAGGTGCGCGGTGATCGTGCCACTATTCGTGACATCTACATTATGCGATTCCAGGGCGGGATGTGGAGCGAACCCCATTTAGTTCATCAAGACAATTGGCTCATTAATGCTTGTCCTGATAATGGTCCAGCGGTGGATGCCGATGGAAGCAACGCTGCGGTGGCTTGGTGGACTCGGTCGGAGAACACGCCGAAGGCGCTCGTTGCTTTCTCGGAAGACTCGGGAGACACCTTCGGACCTGCGATCCGGCTTGATCAAGGTAAGGCAGAGGGGCAAGTCACGGTCGCTTTGCTCCCTGGAGGGAAAGCGGCAGTTGTAGGTTGGCTAGAGGATAGTCACGCTTGGGCACGATACGTATCCTCTAGCGGAATTATGGGTCCTTCGGTCGTTCTAGGAATCTCGCCACGTCACTCCAGGTTACCCAGATGGCTAGCGGATGGCAAAGGCGTGACTGCTGCTTGGACATCCGAAGTCGAAGGGCATCGCCAGGTACAAGTTTCGCGCCTGAATTTCTGACCTGCCGAAACCATGCAGGCGTTACTTGATCTTGAAAGTCCCGTCGGCCTGTTTATCGCGGTGAGCGCTATGGCAACCGCCGCAACTCGCTGAAGTGGTTTTGAGCGTCGCGGAAGCCTCGTCGAATTTGCCGGCACCCGCCTGTTCGGCGACCTGGCCAAAACCACTACCGGCGGCCTCTGCGAACTTAGTGGCATCGTCAACACTTTTGGCACTCCAATAATCGTGCACGTGGCGAAAGATCTCCTGCAATTTCTTGGCGTCGTCGGCGGAAGCGTCGGAGTTTTTCGCTTCAAGGTTTTTGCGCAGGCTACCCACCGTGGCGCCTACTGACTTCATCCAGGTTTGGTAATCGGCCATGGCCATGTCTTGTGCGACCAGAGTTGCGCCTAGGGCCGCACAACAAAGCGTGGTGCTTATCATTCGTTTCATGGAATACCTTCTTTCTTTTCGATCTTTCAACTCTTATGCCGATACTTTGGCAAACCGTTCGTTTACAAAGTCCCAATTAATTACGTGCACAAACGCGGCAACATATTCGGGTCGCCGATTTTGGTATTTCAGATAATACGCATGCTCCCAAACGTCAATGCCAAAAAGGGGCTGGCGTCCAACTAACAGCGGACTATCCTGATTCGGAGTGGTCTCAATTGCAAGCTTTCCGCTGTTGTGATCAAACGTGAGCCAAGCCCAACCGCTACCAAATACGCTCAGCGCCGCTTTGCGTAAACTGTCTTCAAACTTTTCCTGGCTCTCGAAAGTTGAATTCAGAGCGTCTGCAAACTTACCTCCCGGTTTGCCTCCCTTTCCAGCGGTCGCTAAAGAAGGCCAGAAGAGTGAATGGTTCGCATGGCCGCCGCCTTGGTTCCGGACTTGAGTTCGTACAGGCTCTACGAGTGTATCTAACTTAATAAGTAATTCATCCACACTCAGTTTTGAGAGTACCGGGTCACTGCCGATTGCTTTATTCAGATTGTCGACATAGGCCTGATGGTGTTTATCGTGATGAATCTGCATCGTCTGAGCGTCGATGTAAGGTTCGAGCGCATCGTAAGCGTATGGAAGCTTTGGGAGCGTATATGGAGCATTGGCTGCCGGCATTACAGTTGCGGCCGCACTAAGGGCGGCCATTTCTAACAATGATCTTCTGGTCATCTGAAATCTATAAACCTTAAATGATCCTAGTTCAGATCTTGGCGGAATAAGTGCGGCAAATTGCCGCAGCGATCAGTTATGCACTAAAAGTTCAAACGGAGTCCGAGTTGAAATGCCCTTGGATCGCCAACGGCAGTCACCTGCTTGAATGTCGGCGAAGGATTCGCTGGGTAAGCGCCGGTTCCAAACACTCCATTCAACGTCACGCCATTCACATGATTCGTGAGATTAAAGCCTTCAGCAAGCGCCTGTAAGCGAAGGCGCTCGGTGATTTGGAACGAACGGCTCAGCCGAGCATTCAAATCGAAGAAGTCGAAGCCCGAGCCCGCATTCCGATTAATGAAAGCACCATCAATAGTTGGGCGAGCGGTCGTGCCCTGAATCGTATTCGCCCCGGTAGTTATATTGAAGGGAAGCGCAGAATAATACTGCACTATCGGAGTCAGTTGGAAGCCGTGACTGAGCCACTGCCAAGGTGTGGTGGCCTTGTTCATTGATGAATGAATCGATCCATCGAATACGAATCGATTCCGTTGATCGTCGTCTGAACGCCCATAATCCTGCCAGATGTTGAAATTATTGATCGGAGCGCTAAAAAAGAATTCGCCCACGTTATCGAGAGCTTTGGAATAGGTGTAGGAAACTCTCCAACTAGCCCAAGTGAGCGGGCGTTGCACAAATGAAATGTGCAAGGCATCGTAGTGTGAGTCCGCGAGGGAGGAATACTGACTATCGTTCCCATAAGTCCGATTGGGCCGGCATCCATCATTGGTGCCCGCTGCAACACATGTTGGCACGTTCTGATTCACCGAAACGATCAAGTGGAGGCCGCGCACGTGTTGGTAGCCCGCGCTCAAAGTACCCTTCGCTCCGAGTTGCTGTTCTATCTCTAAACTACCTTGCTCAGAGTAAGCATTCTGCATACTGCGCTGCATAGTGCTGAAGTTAAATAGAACACCAGGAGGCAGAGTGAGGGTGCTCAAAATATTGGGGAAAATTAGGGCTCCAGCCTGACTGGGAGATAGGCTGATACTAATCTGACTGAGGTCACTCACATTTGTCGTGTTGTTGGCGGACAGAAGCGCATTGGCGAGCGCGCGCAGAGGAATCCGGTCATAGAAGAGGCCATAGCCGCCACGAATCACTGTCTTGCGAGAGCCGAAGGGTGTCCATGCGAATCCGCCGCGCGGGGAGACGTTGTTCGTATCGGTTGTTAGAGTTTTAAGGTACTGGAGATCATAGCGAACGCCAAGATTCAACGTCAGGCGTGAGTTCACTGTCCACTCGTCCTGAGCGTAGAAACCAATGTTCGGATTCGTTTGGGCAACAACATCGTTCGCAAACGTTTGCGTGAAACCCGAGTTGCTGTACGTCCCCTTCAAGAAATTTGTGAGTGAAGAAAAAGAGTAACTGCCGCGATTCGATCTCGGAAACGTGATCGTATCATCATTGTAGAGAAAATCTGTTCCCACCCGTATGGCATGAGCACCAACCCGGTAAGAAAGGTTGTCTGCCACTTCTCTTAGTTTATTTAGCCGTGCCGTTGGCGAACCGGACAGCGTGCCAAAGGATGCGACACCCGAGATGCTGACCGCCGGGCCAATCGGGTCGGAGGGCGGAGCTTTGAGATTACTATCGGTGAATTGGCCGCGAGTTTCGTTTACCAAGTGAGCCGAGAGAGAAACCACATTGCTGACTGCGATCGTTTGATCCGTGTCGTTTAAGTTGGCAGATGCTGAAGGCGCACTCAGACCTCCCGCACCACGCGAGTTGATGCTTTCAACATGGTAGAGGCTATAACGGGCGGTAAATTGGTCTTTGTCGCTAAATTGGTGATCAACCTTGCCAAAGAAGTTCCCATTGTGAACAGGATTAGGATACAAGCCCGTGAAGATTGGCGGACCAGGATAGCCCACCGCAGCGAGCCGCGCATCTATGGCCGTCACATTTGCCTGCGAGATAGTAACCAGACCCGACTGATTTAAAATTCGCTCTTCGAAGTTAGCAAAGTAAAAGGTACGATCGTGCACAATGGGGCCACCCATGCTCACGCCTGATTGGGACTGAGTGAGCGGAAGCACTGTGTGCGATAAATCGTTAGCGACATAAAACGCGCTACTTTTGAAATATTCGTACAAATCTGCATGGAAATCGTTCGCACCGCTCTTTGTGACCACGTTCACGTATCCGCCAAGCGCCCTCCCAAACTCGGCCTGACCACCTGAAGTGACAACTTGAAATTGGTTTATGACATCAAGGCCATAGAATGCGCTGGTGAGGCCCGCGGCATCGTCATTGTTCGAGAGGCCATCGACAATAAAGCTGTTTGAAAAGTTTCGCTGACTGCCGATTGATATTCCTTGACCGGGTACGGCTGACGTTTCTGCGAATAGTTGGTTAGCCGCAGTATTGGTTGGAGATACGCCCGGAATCAATAAAGCGAGATCGAGAAAGTTACGTCCATTGAGCGGCAGGTTAGCCACTTCCGCTTGGGATACAGTTCCCGCAATTTGGGTACGTGCCGCCTCAAGAACAGCAGCTTCCTCCGTGACTGTGACACTCGTTTGATTCGAAGCAAGGGAGAGAGATACGGGAATTTCAAACGCTGCGCCAACTGAGATGGTAAGTGTTTGAGTGAAGTCCCCAAATCCCTCCTGGTGAATCTTAATTTCATACTGACCCACTTTGAGATAAGGGAATCGGAACCTGCCTTCCTTATCAGTAAGTTGAGTACTGGCCAGATTTGTGTCAAGCTGGCGAGCGGTCACGGTCGCCCCGGAGATCAACGCTCCGCTCGGATCGGTAACTCGCCCGCTAATGCTGGCATAATTGACCGATTCTTGTGCCAGCGCCAGATGCGCACTTGCCAACGTCAAAACTACTCCCGTAAGAATAAACTTGAACTTCAATTTGTTCCCTTTCATTGAATTCGAAATAGCCAAAGAGTTGGGCTACTTTACTGGTGTTGGTGTAGGATCTGCCGAATCTGCCACAGGCTTCCATCTGTTCGCAAGATCCCACCCTTCGCGAATCTCATCGGCATTCATGAGCTTTGCCAGCTGTGTCCGAGCTGGTAGTGCCATTTTGTAGCCGTATTGCGCTGAAACTGTGAAATATGCGAAGGCAACTACAGAGTTTTTCGGCGCTCCTTCGCCATTGGCTGCCATCAATCCGAGCGCGTAAATAGCAAGGGGGTCGCACTGCACTGCGGCTAAGTGGAACCATATTGCCGCTTTTTGCAGATCACGAGACACAACTAGCCCACTTGAGTAAAACCAGCCTATTTTGTATTGAGCGGGGGCATAACCAGCATCAGCCGCAAGCTGAAACCAATGTCTCGCCTGTTCCTGATCCTGGGTCACTCCTATGCCATCAAGATAGTCCGAACCCAAGTTGTACTGAGCTATGGCGTCCCCTTGCCTGGCTGAAGACAAATACCACTTCACCGCCTCCTTTGCGTCCTGCTCTACTCCAAGGCCCTGCTCATAAAGAGCACCCAGATTACATTGGGCCAGCTTGTCCCCCGCATCAGCCGATTTACGGAACCACTTCGCAGCTTCCTTGGGGTCTTCCGTGACGCCGCGCCCACGGAGATACAAAATTCCGAGGTTGTACTCAGCATCGCTCTGACCTTGCAGCGCCGCTCGTAGGTACCAAGCCGCTGCTGCCTTGTAGTCAACCGGTACTCCCCGGCCGTTCTCGTAAATCTCTCCTGCAAGGTATTGAGCGTTCGCATCTCCACTTTGGGCGAGCCGCTCCCAATGCGGTAAGTCGAAATCATTAACTGTCTGAGCGAACAGAAATGAGAAAGGCGCCATCAGCAGGCTGAGCCCGTAGATGTTCAGCTTCATTGATCCTCAGTATAAAGTGATTTCTCTCGATCTTGGGTGTGGCGAATTGCCGCGCTTCCTGTCATTGTGTTCGTCGGTGCTGCGGCAATTTGTCGCACCGCTAGTAGCTCCTCCTCCCGCTACAATCGAGGCTTGGAGCCTTGCCCTAACGTGAAGCAATCTTTCCCTCAATCTTTCCTCCTGTTCTTGTTGTTGATCCTCGTGGCCTCTCTGTCCAGTGGCCAGCAAGTTCCAATCGAGGTCCACTTCGCCGCTCAGGTAAACGGCAAACCTTTCGCATGCGGTCAGACTTATGCAGATGTGGGAGTAACCAAGTCCACAATCAAACCGAAAGATTTTCGTTTCTATGTAAGTCACTTTCGATTGGTGGATGCGAATGGACAGGAGATGCCTGTGGGTCTGACCGAAGGGACAAAGTGGCAGGCCAATGACACAGCCCTTCTGGATTTCGAAAACGCCACCGGATCATGCATCAACGGTACCCCGGAGACAAACGACACGGTCTTGGGAAGTGCTCCGGCTGGCCATGTTTGGAGGTCTTTACGCTTCACACTTGGGGTACCCTTCGCGGTGAATCACCAGGATTTGACCTCTCTCCCATCTCCGCTAAACCTGACGGCTCTCGAATGGGTTTGGAACACCGGCCACAAGTTTGCACGAATTGAATTTTCCAGCACCGGGCAGCCCAGCGGTTATTTTATTCATCTTGGCAGTACCGGCTGTACGCCGAGCAATACGAAAATCACGGTGCCCACTAGCTGTGCTCAGCCAAATCGTTTAGAAGTCGAAATTCCTAGCTTCGATCTTCTTCATGATGTAGTTATCGTGGATTTAGGTGCTTTGCTCTCTGACTCGAACGTCGATGTGAACGCGCCCAAAACGCCCAACGGCTGCATGTCTTTTCCCGGCGATCCTGATTGCGAACCAATTTTTTCACATCTCGGTCTCTCTTACGGCGCCAAGCAGCCCGGTCAACAAGATTTTTTCCGCAAAGCCACTAACACCACACATAGCGCGCAAGTATTCTGATGGCTGTGTTCAATAGCATCCGAGTTGCAGGCAGTCTCGTCGTTCTGCTTTGCTTTGTTTCAGTGGCGAAGGGTCACGTTGAGCACGGTCGTCTTCTGCCTGTGAAAGCGGGTAAACTCCAAAACCCGCTCGAGGCTTCCAGCCAGAATCTCCGTGCTGGCCAGATTGCTTTCGAAAAGTCATGCAGCGGCTGTCATGGCAAAGATGGGAAGGCCAATACCCCAGTGGCCCTGAAGCTTGCTGTTCGGCCAACCAATTTGACTGACCGTCTGATGGACACTATGCGCGATGGCGAACTCTGGTGGGTTGAAACGCACGGTGTGTCCCCGGTAATGCCGGCGTTCGCCAAGGCATTGAGTTCCGACCAACGCTGGCAGATCGTGCTCTGGGTGAAGGACCTGCAGCGCCAGCAGCGAGCCGCCGAGCGGGCGAAAATGGGGAGTGATTTCGACTGGGATTTGCCTGCCGGATTCCCATTCCCTAACGTGCCCGCCGATAACCCAGTTACTGCGGCCAAAGTAACGCTAGGGCGCTACTTGTTTTACGATAAGCGATTATCTGCTAACCAAACGCAGTCATGCGCAACCTGCCACCAACAACGTTACGCCTTCGCCGATGCTCGCGGTCGAGGCATAGGCAGCACCGGTGAAGTGCATCCACGCGGGGCAATGAGTCTGGCAAATGTCGCCTACAGCCCCGTACTTACCTGGGCGAATCCAGGCATGCGCAAACTCGAACAGCAAGCCTTGGTTCCTATATTCGGCGACCATCCGGTTGAGATGGGTATGGAGGGCAAAGAAGACGTTCTGATTCGGCGCCTCAGAGATGAGCGGTATGAGCAACTATTCAACGAAGCCTTTCCGAGTGACCAAGATCCGTTCACGCTCGCCAACATCGTCAAGGCCATAGCTTCGTTTGAGCGAACAATTATCTCCGGCCGCAGTCCTTACGATCAGTACCGCACTGGGCAAAACTCGAAAGCAATCAGTCCGTCCGCTAAGCGCGGCGAGGCACTCTTCTATTCCGAGCGTGCCGAATGCTTTCATTGCCACGGCGGATTTAATTTCACTGGCACTACCGACTATCTCGATAAGGGTTTCGCCGAAGTCGAATTTCACAATAACGGGCTGTATAACATCAAGGGTCCAATCTCTTACCCGAGCGATAACCCCGGCATTTATGAATTCACCCAGGACCCAGCTGACGTCGGGAGGTTCAAGGCTCCATCTTTGCGGAATATTGCCGTCACCGCACCTTACATGCACGACGGTAGCATTCAAACGCTTGCCGAAGTGATTGATCACTATTCAGCGGGCGGGCGAACGATTAAGTCCGGCCCCTACGCCGGCGTCGGGGCAGACAATCCAAACCGCAGCGAATTCGTGAAACCCATCGGCTTCTCGGGAAAAGAGAAGAACGATCTCCTAGCGTTTCTCAATAGCCTAACGGATCAAGAGTTACTGGTCGACGAGCGCTTCAGCGATCCTTGGTTGAAGGAAAGCGATAAACCGAAGCACATCCTGCGCGGTGTTGTGCGCGACATTGATTTGAAGGCGGCCACTTTGCTCATCAAACATGGCCCCGTCGATACATTCATGCCCGCCATGACGATGGAGTACCACCTGGTCGACCCTTCAGATTCAAAACGAATCTCAGTCGGTGAAACTGTACAGGGCTACGTAAGTAGAAGGGGCGACCAATATTGGCTCGATCAAGTGCGGCCTATCGCAAAAGAATAGCGCTACGCATCCTCGTTATTTGCGCTTCAGCGCGGCGAACTTTTCAAGATCGAAAGCGATAAATGCTGTGCTGAAATCCGGGTTGGCCCACCGCCATAACAATACTTAACGTTACCTTAATAGAGTCTGAGACGTCGACTAAAAACAGGAGCGTTACGCGAATGCGACTCGCATTATTTATGACTTTGGGCTTGATGCTCGGCCTTGCCGCACAAGCTCAGGACGACCGTGGACCTGACCGGGCAGGGCAGCAGCCAGGTTTCGAACGGGGACCGGGTCGCGGGCGATTTCCCATGCCGGCCATCGGGTTCGCCACTTTGGATACTAACGGCGACGGCGTTCTAGACGCCGCAGAGATTGAGGCTGCTCCTAAGTCACTAGCCAAATTGGATAAGAACGCAGACGGCCGAGTTACTGCCGATGAAGTGCGTATGGCCATGCCGCCTCGCCGCGGACCGGGTGGGCCCGGTCGCGGTGGAGACCTAGAAGGCCAGTCGCGCAGCAATTTTGTCGAAGAGACCGTTAAAACTCTGATGGCATTTGATGCGAATGGCGACGGCAAGCTGTCCAAATCGGAATTGCCAGATCGCTTTCAGGGTATCTTCGACCGCGGCGATGAGAACAAAGATGGCTTCCTGACTCCCGACGAAATCCGTAAAGTTGCGGCCGCGCAAGCCCCACCTCCTGAGCCAACTGGGCGCGGACGCGGCGGTCCCGACGACGATCGCAACGAAGGTCAACGCCGCGAAATCAACTTCATTCGCATTGACCCAATTCTCGCGGCGGTGGATGTCGATGGTGATGGCGTCCTCTCGGCCGAAGAAATCCGCAACTCGGCGAGCGCTATACGAAAATTGGACAAAGATGGCGATGGCAAACTGACTCGCGACGAAGTGATGCCCGCACAAGGTCCAGGCCGCCCATTTTGAGATCAGAGGGAATACACATGAGGAAAATTGTAGTCATAGCGGCAACTATATTTGTCACCTTCTCTGCCTTGTTCGCGAGTCTGAGTGCGCAATCCATAAGTGAGCCCTGGCAAACATCGCACTTCGAAAACGTTCTTGGCACATCAATGGAGATAAAAGTTAAGGCGTCCTCCGAATCTGCTGCCGACCGCGCCGAAGCAACGGCGCTGGGCGAAGTTAAGAGGTTAAACAGCGTGCTGAGTGGGTACGATCCGGCAAGCGAGTTCAGCCGCTGGGCCAAAACACGCGGGCAAGCCGTGCGAGTGTCTCCCGACCTGATGTCGGTTTTGGAGCTATGGGATTACTGGCACGCGCATACTGGCGGCGCACTGAATCCAGCGGCCGAAAGTGTCATTCGGGTGTGGAAGCAAGCGGAAATTGCCAGAAGAATGCCGAGTGACACCGATCTAGCTGCTGCGGCAAATGCGGCGGCTGCTCCACAGTGGAGCCTCGACCCAAAAGCACGCACCGCAACTCGCTTGACCAACACCCCGCTCATGCTGAACTCGTTCACTAAAAGCTATATCGTCGAACGCGCTGCCGCCGCGGCTCTACGTAGTCCTGGCGTCCAGGCGGTTGTCCTAAACATTGGCGGAGACTTAGTCGTTCGTGGAGCTGGGAGCGACCGAGTTAACGTTGTCGATCCCCGTTCCGACGCTGAAAATAGCGACCCAGTCGCCGTTCTCAATATTCTCGACCTCGCCGTTGCTACCAGCGGTAACTATCGCCGTGGTTTTGAGATTGGCGGCGTGCACTATTCGCACATTGTCGACCCTCGCACTGGTCAAACCGCCGAGTCAATCATAGGCGCTACGGTGGTGTCTCCAGATGCTGTCAACGCTGGTGCTTTGGCCACTGCATTCTGTATCCTCACTCCCGCCGAAAGCCGAAAACTGGCCGCGTCTGTGCCAGGTACCGAATTCATGCTGGTTGGAAAAAGTGGTGCACGTTACGTCAGCGCTGGGTGGCACTCTTTGCAGACACCGCCTCCAGTTCACCTTGTTGCGGCGTCTTTTACTAACAGCAAGTCTCCCGATGCTAACGTGAGCGGCCTTTGGAACCCTGGCTACGAACTAATCGTCAACGTTGAAATTCCTCAAACGCAGGGCTTCGGTGCGCGGCGGCCCTATGTGGCAGTTTGGATTGAGGATAAAGATCGTTACCCTGTTCGCACTCTCGCAGTGTTATTTGAGAAGACGCGCTGGCTGAACGAATTGCGCGCCTGGTATCGTGATGACCGTTTGCGCGCCATGTCAGAAGGAACTGAGATTTTGAACTCTGTTACCAGCGCCACGCGTTCACCGGGCAAATACACATTCAAATGGGATGGCAAAGACAACAGCGGCAAGCTGGTGAAAGAAGGGCGGTACACCGTGCTCGTTGAGGCTGCTCGCGAACATGGCGGCTATAACCTTGATAAGCGCGAAATCGATTTCAAGGGCGAGCCGGTGCAGGTGCAACTGCCGCCAGGCGGAGAATTAGGAACTGTGGCTCTCGATTACCATAAGGTGGCTCGCTGACATGAGTGCGGCCATAAGCGGCACAGGAGTTTCGCCTCCAGTACAAAGCCGCGCCAATCCAGTTTGGAAGCGGCAGATTATGATTTTGTCGCGCTGGTTGCATATCTATCTGTCCATGGCTAGCTTCGGCATCCTATTCTTTTTCGCGATTACCGGACTCACGTTGAATCACGCGGACTGGTTCGCAAAACAGCAGCACACCAACCTAGTGCGCGGAACCCTCGACCACAAATATCTAACCAAACAAGTTGCAAAGTTGGAAGTGGTTGAGTACCTTCGCACCACTCACGCAATTCATGGAGCGGTGAAAGACTTTCGGATAGAAGATGCAGACTGTGCCATCGCATTCAAGGGCCCGGGCTACGCCGCCGACGTTTTGATCGATCGTGCCACCGGCCGCTACGAACTCACCGAGACGCGCATGGGTTTTGTTGCGCTTCTAAACGATCTCCACAAAGGCCGTGACACAGGTGCGGCGTGGGCCTGGATGATCGATCTGTCGGCAGTCTTGATGACTTTAGTTGCCCTCACGGGGCTGTTGTTGATCTTCTTTCTACAGAAGAAACGGCTGTCCGGTTTGATCGTTGCCGGTGCTGGCGCAGTGGTCTGTTATTTGGCAAATTTGGCGTGGGTGCCTCAGTAAAGGCCTTTGCCCGATTACGAGCCCGCACTGGCGCTACTTATAGTGCTACTAATGCTAGACCAAAGCCCACTGATTGTCGACTGCATGCCACTAAGCAGTCCGACCGCTGCCAAGGCGATAAATCCGAGCAAGAGCGAATACTCCACCATATCTTGTGCTTCTTGGCTAATCCAAAGCCTCTTCAGGTGGGTCTTGATTGTCTGGTACATCTGCTGTGTCTCTTGGCAAGTATGAAATCTGGTTCTTTTTTGGGAGCGTTGACGCGTAAAAATGCTGGGCTCTCCTTCCTGTTTTGTTGATCGGCGCTTACGAGCAACCTCTGTATACCGATATGCTACCGTTCCGCCAGAAAACCCGGTGTGTACTCTCTGCGTTCACCGCCACGAGCGAAGGGGTCCCCTTCGCCCTCCCGACCCTCCAGAAAACCACTGTACTCTCTCTGTTCACCGAAGGGGCCGGACTCCTGCACTGCGGTGGAAAAATGAGACAGGGGAGTTCGGGGACACTTTCAGCGAAAGGAAAAAGAAAGTGTCGAAAGAAACAGGTGGCCAAAAGTGGCACCGGTACAGCCCGGAGTTTAAGCGCC
>Ga0182012_10001428_pt1 | contig 26216 bp, 18 predicted proteins | sample 612S2SmetaG_FD_120486 | JGI IMG/M metagenome (GOLD analysis project Ga0182012, IMG submission 120486) | Permafrost microbial communities from Stordalen Mire, Sweden - 612S2S metaG | ecosystem: Environmental > Terrestrial > Soil > Wetlands > Permafrost | place: Sweden: Stordalen | collected...
CCCGCGGCGAATCCCAGTGGGTGAACAATGTGCGAGCCAACCCCGAGGTCAGCATCGCGACGAAGGCTGGCACGGTCCACTACGTCCCCGCCCAACTCCTCGTCACCGCCGGCAACAACTCGGTACCCGGCCGATGACGCCGGCGGTGATCAGGTGCGGAGAACGGAGCCGTAGCTATTACGAGGTAGCCGAGCGAGCCGGAAAGATCGCATCGGGTCTGGCCGGCCTCGGAGTCCAGCCGGGTGACCGGGTGGCGATCGTCCTGCGCAACGAGATCGAATTCGTCGAGACCAGCATGGCGGCCGGCCAGCTCGGCGCCGTGCCCGTGCCGGTGAACTGGCACTGGAAGGGCAGCGAGCTTGGCTACCTTCTCGACGACTGCGGGGCGAAGGCGGCGTTCGTCCACAGCGACTTGGTGCCGGTGGTCCGCGGAGCCACCGACCGGTCCATTCCCGTCATCGAGGTGCGCTTATCTGACGCGCTGGTCGAGGCCTACCGGCTACCTGGCGGGTCAGTCGGCTCCGACAAAGGCGCCGACATCGAACTGGAGATGTTGGTGACGACCAACGCACCACCCACCACCCCGGCGGCCGGGTCACCGTTGAGCGTCATCTACTCCTCGGGCACCACCGGGCAGCCGAAGGGGGTCCTGCGCCGGCCGATGACCGACGACCAACGGGCCGCGGCCGCGAACCGGATCTTCCTCGCGTTCGGGCTGCGCCCGGGTATGCGCACCCTGATCCCGGCCCCCCTCTACCACTCGGCGCCGAACGCGCACGCGCTGTTCTCCGTCGCAGCCGGCTTCGACCTTACGATCATGCCCCGGTTCACGCCGCGCGAGTTCCTGGCCACGATCGAGCGCCACGGCATCCAGCACACGCAGATGGTGCCGACGATGTTCGTACGATTGTTGCAGCTGCCCGATGAGGAGCGATTCTCCTACGACCTGTCGTCGCTGGTCTCGGTGGTGCATGCCGCCGCGCCATGTTCGCCGGAGGTCAAGCGCCGCATGATCGACTGGTGGGGTCCGATCATCCTGGAGTACTACGGCGGCACCGAGAGCGGCTGCATGGTCTCGTGCACCAGTCAGGAGTGGCTGGAGCACGAGGGCACCGTCGGCCGCGCGCTGCCCGGCTGCGACGTGAAGATCGTGCGGGAGGACGGCAGCGAGGCGCCTACCGGTGAGTCCGGCGAGGTCTACCTCAACCCCGGCGCGCAGTGGCCCGACTTCACCTACATCGGCAACGACGAGAAGCGCCGCTCGATCGACCGAGACGGCTACATCACCTTGGGGGACGGCGGCCACCTCGACGAGGACGGCTTCCTGTATATAACCGACCGACTGTCCGACATGGTGATCTCCGGGGGCGTCAACATCTACCCGGTGGAGATCGAGAAGTTCCTGGCCGGCGTATCCGGCGTCCGCGACGCTGCCGTCTTCGGCATTCCGGACCCGGAGATGGGGGAGATCCTCGCTGCCCACGTCGACACCGACCCCGAGTCAGGCATGACCGAGGACGACATCCGGGCCGCCGTGAAGCAGGGCCTCGCCGGCTATAAGGTGCCCCGCCATGTGGTGATCGACCGGGACCTGCCACGTGACGAATCGGGCAAGCTGTTCAAACGCAAGATCCGGGCCCGCTACTCAAACCAGACCGCGCTCGGCACCGCTGCCTCGGATGGCAGATAACGATGCGCTTCGACCGGCTTCCCCATTGACCTGTGCTCCACCTCGGCCGACTTTGTGGCGGACCGCTACCGCGCGACATGAACCGCATCGACTAGAGCGGGTTTCTTCAACCCGGCGTGAGGTGCGAACCGCTGGCGCCGCGCCTAGCTGCCGATCTCGTCCAGAACTGCGTGGCTGTCGCCTCTCTCTGGTTGCTTGAGCTCGCGCAGCATCACCCAGGCCATCACGAAGAACCAGTTACCGAAGATGGCCAGTGGGATCCAGAACGCAATGATGCCGTTCCACGCGAATGGCCCGGTTTTGAAGCAGATCACCAGTATCCCGAAGAGGAAGGAGAGCGCACACCACAGGTTGAAGTAGGCAACCCAACGCGCGAAAATCGGTCGCTCGCTGTGGTCGCGGAACGCGGCGACCGCAATCGAAATCAACTGCACCATAGCTGGGGCGGGGATTCCGACGAAGGCCAGCCAGGCCAGATCACTCAGGCTCTGCGTCGCTGATGGGTCAGTGGCACCGGCGCGAAAAGTTGCTGCCGCCAGCGTGATCATCGGCAGGATGAACAGCGGCCCGTTGAGCAGGCCGGTGACCAGCTGCGTACATCCCAGCGGCCCGATCCCGCCCTCGATGCGCTTCATCTGCATGAAGATCGCAACGGTGAAGGGAAACGTCAGTCCGGCGGCCAGCATCGAGATCATCAGGCCAATCCGGATCCGCAACGCGTTGTCGGCATAGAAAGCGGCGAGCTGTTGGGCGGTCTGGTTCGGCGAGGGGGGCGGCACCAGGCCGCCGACCGCCCAGAACCCGACCCCGAAAATGGTCATCAAAAGCGGACCGGCGTAGACACACCAGCGCTCCGTTGTTCTATCCACGAGAACCGCCTTCCTTGGAGGTTTTGCGTTGCCGGGGTGAGTCGGTCTGCCGAGTTTATTCGACAGAGCAGGTCAATTGCCCGCTTCGATGGCCGCAACTCTTGCCGCGGCGTCGGGTCCGCAAAAAGGCTGGAGGTCGACCCTGCCAGCGGCCAGTAGATCGTTGATGCGACGTTTCAAGTCACCTGAGGAGAGGTGGGCATACAGGTTTGCGCCGGGGCATGAAGTTTGGGCCAGGTCTCGATGGCCCGCCAATGTGTCGGTCGCGACGGCGAAGTTCTGGACGGCCCATGCGAATGCGAGAGCGGCTCCGTGCAGTTGGGCCTCCGACACAACCTCTTGATCGAAGTCTCCTTCGCAGAGCACAAGGAAATGGCCCGTGGTGTCGTAGTCCGTTGCAGTGTCGCCGGCAATATTGGTGCTCCGCAGTTCATAAATGTTGCCGTTGCGGTCAACGCCGACGTGGTAAGCGATGTCGATCCATCCCAGCTGGTCCTGGTGGTAGCGCTGGTCCTGGCGGAGCCGGGCCGGGGCGTTGCGGTTGTCGCCAAGGACTACGGCCTCGTGGTGGAGAGTCATACGGGTGATGGTGTGCAGCCTCCCTCCGGACCGGGCAGGTTGGGCGCCCCACGCATCTCGGCACAGTAACTCGGCCGACGTAGCAGTCGGGCCGGGTGAGAGTTTGGGTGTGGTCTGTAGTGGTGCCGCGGTTGTCAACCCGGCATCGGTGGGCATCGGCGCCGTGGCACTAGGAGTCGACGTTGGACTCGTGTTAGTGGTCGGGTCCGGTGAAGCGGTTGCCACAGGTCTGTTTGAGCAGGCGCCAGCGGCGATCGCCAGGCCTGCGCTGCCGGCGAAATGGAGCAGTTGCCGGCGGCTGACGCAGTTCGGGCTTTCGTCGGATTGGTCCAGGGGACGTGCCTCCATGGAGGTCACGATAACGATGTAGCCGCCATTCGCGGGGCTGCTTCCCGTCAGTGGTGCTCGAGGACGGCGCACGAAAGAGTGCCAAGCCCCACTCCATTACCCCTGATCGATCAGCACGTACCGCCCCAGCACGGCTGGGTGGGGCAGTAGGTCGAATGTGCCAGGCTCACCATGGATCGGATCTCTCCGAACTTCACGTTTCTCGGGTCCAAGGTGGCGTGGATGTTCTGGGCGATCAAATCGTAGTTCCAACCCCATGCGAGATCGTCGCAGACGAAGCGCCCCATCGCAGTGAGGGCGTCGTCGTGGTTCGGCGGCCAGCTGAAGCCGGCGGCGCGCAGTTGAGCGAGGTATGTGTCATCAAGCGGATCGGCAGCAGCAATCGGAGCGCCAGTAACCAGGGCAGCGCCAGCTATAAGCGGGATGGTCAGTACGGCCAGCCAGCGAGGTGAGGGCATTGTGATGCGATTCCGTTCTTCTCGGCGTTGACGAAGCGGTTATTTTGCGGGTCCTAAACGGCGCGCACATGAAGATTAGCGAAAGCTGGGAGAAAGCTTGATAGACAGGTCAGCGGCTGCCGGTGCCGAGGTCGTTCATCGCGGCGATCAAGTGCCCGACGATTCGGGCCACGTCGGCGTCGGCCAGATTGACCGGTTTCTCCGGGTCATCGACCAGGCGATCGGTTCGGAACCTGCGGGCGTTGATCAACCACTGCCCATCGCGCTTGACCATCTCATCGTGATAGACCGCCTGACCCATGATTTTGTATCCACCAGAGGTGGCCAGCGTGACGACCGTCGTGCTCGTGCCGGTTGCCACCGCGCCATCAACCTCGTACAGGTGATTGACGGTCATGTGCCGTGACCGCATGACGCGGGTGTGGACATCCGCATACCGGCGCAGCGCATCTCGCCCGACGAGCTGCTCGCCGTCGAACTCGAAGACACCGTCGGCGGTGAAGCATTCGGCCCAGCCGTCGCTGTCCTGACTGTCGATGGTGTGGCAGTAGCGGGCACATAATTCCTGTATCGCGAGCTTCTCCATCCACACGTCAGACATTGCGGCGCTCCTCGTTGTGGGCCCTGGGCTGAATTCGCCGCTCGCAGGTTGCGAGGCCCAGTACTCGCGCAGACTGGCGATGCGATCGCCGTCGAATTCCAGGATCGCGACCTCGCGCATCAGCTTGCGGTGGCCGGCGACGATGTCGTCGAATCGCGCTTCCCATTCGGCGATGGCGGTGGTGCCGTCGAGGTAGAGGCTGAGCAGCTCGGCCTGGATGTTGGCTTGTTCGTTGACGACCTTGGTCCGCCAGTATTCGCGGATGCCGGCCTGGTCGCGGATCGGCTCGCCCAAGACGCGCTCGTGATAGGTCGCGGTCGGAGTGAAGAGGGTGACGACAAGGTCAGGGTCCTGCGTGGTCCAGGCGCGCAGGTAGGTGTCGATGACCTTGCGCACGTCGGCTTTGACCAAACTCATGGCTGCTCCGTCACTTTCTCAGACCCTGTTCCTGTGTAATGGAATTGGCGGCTTGGTCTTCGTGCCGTCTCGCCGGCAGCGTTCAGGCGTGGCGGGCTGCTTCTTGGACGAGCTGGACGCGCGAGCTCAGGTCGAGTTTCGTGTAGACGTGGGTGAGGTGGGTTTGCACGGTGCGCGGTGAGACGAAAAGCCGGGCTGCGATGTCCTTGTTGCAGAGCCCGTTGCCGACCAGGCGGACAACGTGGCGCTCGGTCGGGGTGAGCGATGCCCAGCCGTTGGCGGGTCGTTTGCGGCGGCCCCGGCCGCGCTGGGCGTAGGCGATCGCCTCGTCGATCGACAAGGCCGAGCCCTCGGCCCACGCGGAGTCAAAGTCCTTCTCGTCCAAGGCGCCTCGCAGCGCCGCCACCCAGGCTTCGCAGCCGACATCCCAGACCTTGAACCGCACCTCCCCCGTGCGCAGCCGAATGCCGTGTGCCGCGCCGAACAGCCGCGCGGCGTCGCGGTGACTACCGGTATCGCCGGCCAGTGCGGCAAGGCACTCCAGGGCGTCGGAAATCCCTACATACGCCTGCACGCTGGCGGCGTTCGCGAGCGCCTCGTGGGCGTCGCGTTCGGCCAGCCCTGGCTCACCTTGGGCGATCTCGACGCGGGCCCGCGTGGTCAGCGCCACCATGTGCCACCAGCCCGCGGACGTGGAGACGGCGTCATCGGCCCAGCGATGGGCCGCGAGCAGCTCCCCGCACGCAAGCGCGGCCTGCGCACCGAAGGCGCGCAGCGTCAGCATCACACGCAGCCCACTCATGTGCGGCCAGGCCGTTTGGTACGCGTCTTGCGCCGTTTCGAGATCGCCGGCGGCTAGGGCCGCGATAGTCAACGCGGTGTAAGCGATGCCCGTGGCAAGCCCGCCCTGCTCGGCGGCGGCCTCGACGGCCGCGTCGGCCGCTGCCCGGGCCGCACCCGTCTCACCTTGCCACGCAAGCGCGCAGGCTTGGCCCGTGAGGCTTTGCGCCTTCAAAATCTCGTCGTGAGCCGCCTCGGCCTCCGTGGCGGCCTCGCCGCACTGTGCGGCGGCTCCGGCCGGATCGCCCTGCCATAGCTGTGCCCACCCTAGGTAATAGCGGCAGTGACGCGAGACGAACCGGTCACCGATCGCCTCGGCGAGGTCGCGTCCTTCTTCGGCGGCCGCCCGCATCGCGATCGGGTCACCCGCCACGAGTGCCCCGCGCGCCTGCCAGGCGAGGATCTGGCCGAGCCTCCACCGATCACCCGACGCCCGGGCCAGTCCGAGTGCCTCGGCGAGGTACGGCCCGGCGACCGAGCCGTATTGGTTGACGGCGACGTAGCCGCAGGCGGTCAGCGCCCGAACCAGCAGGGCCGGGTCGTCGACCTCGCGCGCCATTTCCAGGGCTTGCTGAGCCTGGTCCAGGCTGTCGGCGGCCCCCATCAACATCGCAAGTACAGCCCTGTCGGCGAGGGCGCGCGTGCGCGCCGTGGCCGTCACCCCGGGCTGCTGCGCGTCGTCGTCGGCCAGGGCTGTGTCGAACCAGGTCCGCCCTTCCCGGAGCCGTCCGCGCGCTTGCCACAGCGGCTGCAGCGAGGACGCCAGCGCCAACGCCAGCTCGACGTCGGAGTTTTCGCGGCTCCACCCAAACGCGGCGCGCAGGTTGACGATCTCGACTTCGGCCTGCTCGAGACGGTGCTCGTAGTCACTGCCCGCCGGCGCGTCCAGCGGCGCGGCCAGCGCCGTGTAGTAATCACGGTGACGTGCCCGCACGACGTCGGCCTCGCCGGACTCGCCCAGCTTCTCCAGGGCGTACTGGCGAACCGTTTCCAACAAGCGGTAGCGGGTTCGGCCCTCGCTGTCCTCGGCCACCACCAACGATTTGTCCACCAGCAGCGTGAGCTGATCGAGCACCTGGAAGCGCTCCACATCGCCACCGCCGGCGACACCCTGGGCAGCGACCAGATCGAAGCCACCCGAAAACACCGCCAGCCGGCGGAACAACATCCGTTCGGGACCGGTCAACAGGGCGTGTGACCAGTCCACTGAGGCGCGCAAGGTCTGCTGGCGGCGCACCGCGGTGCGCGCACCCCCGGTCAACAGCCGGAACCGGTCATGGAGAGTGTCGAGGATCTCGGCCAGCGACAACGCCCGCACCCGCGCCGCCGCGAGCTCGATGGCCAGTGGCAAACCGTCGAGTCGCCGGCAGATCTCGGTCACCGCCAGAGCGTTGTCGTGGGTGATCTCGAAATCGGGCCGAGCGTGGCGGGCCCGGTCGGTGAACAACTCGAGGGCTTCATCAATCAGCGACAGCGACGGCACCCGCCAGCTCACCTCGCCGGCCACCCCGATCGCCTCCCGGCTGGTCGCGAGCACGTTCAGCCCCGCCGCCCCACCCAGCAGCGCGACCACCAGCTCGGCGCTGGCATCGAGCAGATGCTCGCAGTTGTCCAGCACCACTAGCATCTGACGGTCGCGAACAAACCGCAGCACCGTATCCATGGTCGAGCGACCCGGCTGATCCGGCAGGCCCAGTGCGCGCGCCACCGTCAGCGGGACAAGCTCGGGGTCGGTGAGCGGCGCCAGATCCACACACCAGACACCATCGGTGTATTCGGCGGCCAGCTGGTTTGCAACTTGCACCGCGAGACGCGTCTTGCCTGCCCCGCCGGCTCCCGTCAGGGTGACCGCCCGGTTGCGGGTCAACAGATTCCGCACGTCGGCGATTTGTGCGGTGCGACCGACGAAGCTGGTAAATTGCGACGGAAGGTTACTTGCTGCAATGCTTTTCGACGCGTGCAAGGGTGGGAAGTCGTTGCGCAAATCGGGATGACACAACTGCACCAACCGCTCAGGACGGGGCACGCCACGCAGCTCGTGAAGGCCGAGGCCGGTTAGCCAGGCGTCGGCCGGAAGTACATCGACGACTAGATCCTCAGTCGTACCGGAGAGCAGGGTCTGGCCACCGTAGGCCAGATCCCGAATGCGCGCCGCGCGGTTGATGGTGGGACCGACGTAGTTGCCCTGGTCGCGCAGCTGCACCTCTCCGGTATGCACCCCGATGCGCAACCGGATCGGCGCCAACGGCGCCTGCTGCAACGCCAGAGCGCAGGCCACGGCGTCGGAGGCACGAGCGAACGCCGCCACAAAGCTGTCGCCCTCACCCTGCTCAACCGGCCGCACACCATCGTGTGTGGCGATGACGTCCGGCACCGCCCGATTCAGACGAGCAACGGCCGCGGCCATCTCCTCGGGCTGGCTCTGCCGCAGGCGCGTCGAACCCTCGACGTCAGCCAACAGCAGCGTCACCGTGCCCGTCGGCAAAAGCCCGCTCATGCCAACTTCGCTCCAGTTCACCAGCGGCACATCCATGCCTGGATTGATCTGGCTCATGCTAGCCAGCATGCGGGCACCATGAGCCGCAAAACATCGGCGAATCCGCGTGCCTACGACCCCCGGCCCCGCTTATCTACGACCCCCCAGTGCCCAGATGTGCGCGCTGGTGCGGATGGTCTCGGTCTCCCGGCGCCGGATAGTGGTGATGTCCGCAGCTGGTTTTCCGGAAAGGTGTGGCATCAGCTGCGGGCCGTGTGGTCCCGCATCGATGGCTCCCAGGAGTTCCACCCTGACAGGTTGTGGAGCCGCGATTCGCGTGGGCAAAGTCGTCGTCCCACCTCAAGCGCATACCTGGAGGTATCAGATGTCCTATGTGATTGCCGCACCGGAGTTTGTGACAGTCGCGGCTTCGGATTTGGCCACCATTGGTTCGACGATCCGGGCGGCCCACACGGCGGCGGGGGCGACGACGCAGATCGTGGCCGCGGCTGAGGATGAGGTGTCGGCGGCCATTGCGGCGGTGTTCTCCGCCCACGGTCAGGGCTTTCAGGCACTCGGTGCGCAGGCGGCGGCGTTTCATGACCAGGTGGTGCAGGCGTTGACCGCGGCTGCGGGCTCCTATGCCGGCACGGAGGCAGCGAATATTGCGGCGTTTACGGCTGGTCCGGCCCAAACCCTCGGTCAGGACGTGCTGAGTGTGATAGGCACCAGAGCTATCGGTAACGGTTTCGCCTTCGTTCAGCAGGAAATTCAGCAGACTTCCACCGCACTGGCCACGGGGTTCACCCAGGCGGGAAACACGCTCTTCGACAGCATCGTCTCAGCACCGGCCATCCCACCGATTCCGGCCTCGCTGAACCCGACCTTTACCGGCACACCGTCGCTGGCAACCAGGATCGAAACCGCTGCGTTGTATCCGGTCAAAGATCTCCTGACCATCACGGGTGTTTATAACCAGTGGGGAAATCCGAACTCTCCACTTCTCGAGGTGCTTGCCAGCAACGCCCCGGGACTATCGCTGATCCTCGGCAACAGCCCCCCGAAGATCTTGCCGCTGCTGCTGGGCGAAACGGTCCAGCAGACCACCTACGACGGGATGAGCGTCGTCCAGATTACGCCTGCGCATCCAGACGGCAACTACGTAATCGCCATTCATGGCGGCGCTTTCATCTTGCCGCCGACGATCTTCCACTGGATCGACTACTCGATGATGGCGTATCAGACCGGCGCGACCATCGAGGTGCCGATCTATCCGTTGATGCAGCAGGGCGGCACCGCTGGTGTAGTGGTGCCTAAGATGGCCGGCCTGATCTCCACGGAAATCACCGCTTACGGGGCCTCCCATGTCAGCGTGCTCGGGGACTCGGCGGGCGGCACCCTGGCACTCGCGTCGGTCGAGTACCTGGTCGCCAACAACCAGGCCGTTCCGGCGGCGATGGTTCTGCTGTCTCCGTGGCTGGATGTGTCGGACACCAACCCGAACATCGCGTACGTCCACGATCCGTACCTCCCTCCGCTCGGGAGCGGAGCGCAAAATATCGGCAAAGTGTGGGCGGGCAATCTCCCCGAGAACAACTACGAGGTGAGTCCGCTGTACGGGTCGCTGAACGGACTCCCGCCGACCCATGTCTACTCGGGCTCGCTGGATGAGGTCTCACCCGACGCGCTTGTCCTCCAACAGGAGGCGGTAGCCCAAGGTGCCCCGATCAGCTTCGCTCTGGTCAACGGCGAAATGCACGACTGGATTTTCCTCAGCCCGGACGGGTTGCACTATTGGCCGCAGATCGACCAGGAACTCGGTATCTGAGACGCGCTGCTGGCAGAGCGCTCAGCGGCAAAAGAGAGTCGAGGTTGCCACCTTTACGCCTGGCCTTGCGCGCCGGTCAGGCTCCGAATCGTTTGAATTTCGCTGTCGTGAAAGGGCCGTCCATCGGGTTGTAGCAGGTCGCTGAACCATACCTTCGGTGGCGTTGGGTACGGGTGATCCCAGGAGTCCCACGGTAGGTACGTCTGAGTCTTTCCGGCCACCAAACCCCAATTGAATGCACCAACGTTGTGCCGCTTCGCAATTGGCAGGATCCCCTCGACAGTGCTGCCACGGGGCCGAGCCAGGTATTCGGTGCACAGTATCGGACGCCCCAGCGGCGAAAGTTCACTGATCCGGGCCTCGAAGTCGGCTGGCGCGCCGTAGGAGTGGAAGGTGATCACGTCGGCGTTATCGAGCTGGATTCCGCTGATTGCGCTGCGGTGCCCGGGATCTCCCCAGTTGCCGTTCCAGACGCCACTCGTCAAGGGTTGAGCGGGATCAACTGAACGCGCCCAACGAAACACTTGAGGAAGCAGCTCTGCGACAAGCTGCTGTTTGTCTTTCCTCTCCACGCTGCGGTACACGCGCGCGGGATTGTCGGGTTCATTCCACAGATCCCAGCCCAGAACGCGATCATCGTTGCGGAATTGGGTCAGCACTCCCGTGACGTAGTCGGAAAGAACGGCGCTGTATCGGCGGTCATCGAGGTGTTCGGCACCCGGGCTCTGCACCCAACCGGAGTTGTGCACTCCAGGTCTTGGAGCGCGCTGAGGACCCAGCCTGGGGAACGGGTCCCAACAAGAGTCGAACAAGACGAAGAGTGGTTTGATGCCGTGGTTCGCCGCGATGCCGACGAACTGCGCGAGACGGCTCTGGAAGCCCTGGCGATCCTGGGCCCACAGCTGATCGTGCAGGAAGACCCGCATGGTGTTGAACCCGTGCGACCGGGCCACGCCCAGCTCCTTATCGATGCGTTGGGGGTCATAGGTGCCAGGCTGAAACATCTCGAGCTGATTGATGGCGGTTGAGGTGACGTAGTTGGCGCCGACAAGCCAACCTTGCTCTTGATACCAGCGGTTCGCACGGTCAGCCGACCACCGGCCCGGTTCAGCAGCGGCGCGCGGCGTTTTGGCCAGCACCGTGCCCGCTGCCACCAGCAGCGGTAGTTTCAGAGCCGTTCGACGGTGCACGAAGTGACACTAATTTTCCCGTGCGCTGTCCACTGCTTCGCCACCATCTGTCGTAGGGAATTGTTATCTCGTTGTCACCAGGCAGTTTGAGAGCACTCGGTCGGCGAGAAAACTCCGCGCAGCGCTACGGCAGCACGGTGTGCATCAACATCACGTCGTATGCCGACCACAGCGACAGATTGAAGTAGAGATCTCTACCTGATGACCAGGGATGGATCATCGGCGCGTAGATACCACCGGGCATCTGGAATGACGACACGAGCGGTTGCTCTGGACTCCAAGGTCCCTGCGGGGTCGGTGCAGTCCGTGCCACGACGTCGTTACTGCCACCGTTGGTGTACAGCACCAGATACTGTTTGAGATAGCTGTTGTACTGGGCCGACATTTCGCCCACCGGGCCCGGGAAGATCGGCGTCGCCGCCCCAGGGTTGTTCGGCACCCAGTGTCCATCTCCGTCGCCGTTCCAGTACTGATATTTAGTCAGGTCCGGCAGAGCGCCTTGGGGAACTCGCGCCAAAAACGCCGCGCCGCTGCGTCCCGACGGTGTCCCGAACGTATACATATAGCCGTCGTTACCGCGCATGAACGCGCTCATCTGGAAATTCTCATTACCCGGAGTGAACCCGGCTCCCGGGACGGCGTCTGGCGAGGCGGTGCGGATAGAGCCGGGGAAGATCCCCCAGTTCTGGCCGTTGTCGTTGGACCGCGCGATTGCCGAGTAGTTCGTTGACCATTCGCCGTCGCGGCCCCATTGCCTGATGGACATGTAACTCATGTATTGGGTTCTGCCGAGAGAGATGGCGGCGGTCGGAATGATTCCCGTTTCGTGTGCCGCCTTGTGGATCGTGTTGACGACTTGCTTGGAAAGGCCGTTCGGCCACACCGGTGAGCCGGAGTAGCTGTCGTTGGGCACGCCGTCCGCAATATGGATTCCGTGGGACAGGTCATGGTCTGAACTGCGGAACAGCGTGTTGTATCGCCATTCCTGGCCGTGGACCTTGCAGTATCCGAACGTGTCACCGAAAGCCATCAGAATCTGATGGTTAGCGGAATCGCCGTTATCCCAGGCAATTCCGAGGTCAGTTCCGGAGATACCGAAACGTTGCAGTGTCCGGTTCGGGCCGTTCGGTCCGGTCACCCAGTCGACGAGTGATGTCGGCGCGCCCGCAATCGAGTCAGGCGGGGGCCCCGCCTGCGGCGCAGGTTGCGGTGCCGGCTGCGGCTGAACTGGAGCCGCGTTGGGCTTCAACGGGGCTGCGTTCGGGGGTTGCGGGTTACCTGGGGCGGGCGGGTTGGGCCCAGGCGGTACCACGGCAGCTTGATTCTCCAGTGGCGCGGAGTACCGAGCACCCGGAGAAGTCGGCTTGAGCAACGAAGAGATCAGCGGACCCAGCTTGGGTAGCGGCGCCTGGTCGTTCGTATGAGTGGGCCTGCGCCCAGTCGGTGGTTGGACAACCGGCTGAGGCGCGGGTATGTCACGAGCAGCAGCAGCAGGGGGATCCACGTTGGCGTCCGCTGCGTTGCATGGCGTGGCGGTCGCTGACGGCGCGAGGCCGACCGCACCGATGAATGCGATAGCGGCCGCCGATGCCACCGACAGCGAAAAGGATCGAGCAATCGGCGACATGTCACACCTTTCCCCTGAGCAGGACATCACGTTGACGTCCACCGCTGGTTCATGTGACGATAGTGACTTCTGGGGCTCTTGTGATTAGCGATCCTCCAATAGGTATGTATCCGAGACCGTGTCGAAACCCATGCATCCGCGATGGCGCAAATGAAGGAATTCCTTCAAACTTGCGGCCCCGGCGCGTGATACTGAACCAGTGTCTGATCGCAATGTGCTGGGCGGCCCGCTGGAACCCTGCAGCAACGAACCACTCACCGGGTTCTATCGCGACGGCTGCTGCTCGACCGGGCCCGAAGACCTCGGCCGGCACAGCATCTGCGCTGTGGTGACCGCTGAGTTCCTGGAGCACCAGCGTTCTATCGGCAACGACTTGTTGACGCCGGTCCCCGAATACCGGTTTCCCGGATTGCTACCCGGCGATCGCTGGTGCGTCACCGCGCTGAACTGGCTCCGTGCCCACCGCGACGGCTGCGCCGCCCCCGTCGTGTTGGCCTCCACTCACGAGCGGACGCTCGAGGTGGTGCCCCTCGAGGCGCTCCAGGAACACGCCGTCGACGTACCCGACGATCTGGCTAACTTGTGAGAACGACCGCCGTCCCGTCAATGGGCGCCGTCCGTAGCAGGCGCAATCGGGGTCACGAATAGAGCTGGATCGGCGACGACGACGCTGGCCGCCACATCGCCCGTAGCCCGCACTGGTGGGCGTAATCCAGTGCCCCGGCCACCGCGGTGATGATGGCGCAGACGTCGCGCGTTGGCATCCCGGCCGGATAACGGTCTTTCATCAACTGCGCGGCGTCAGCTCCCTCGACATAATCCATCGCGATCCACAGTTGGCCGTCGAACTCGCCGCGATCGTGTACTTGGACGATGTTGGGGTGCCAAAGCGTCGCTGCGAGTTCGGCTTCACGGTGGAATCTCTTCCGGAAGCCGCTGTCTGCGGTGGTGGGCTCGGGCAGGATTTTCAGCGCGTCGCGACGTGGCAACCTGGGGTGCTGGGCCAGGTAGACCTCGCTCATTCCGCCACGGCCAAGCAACCGCAGGATGGTGTAGCCGGCGAAGGTCCTCCGCCCGACGACGGCATGCCGGGAACCTACCGCCGCCCTGGGGTCACGGCACTTGCGTCGAGTACAGCCAGGCGTCCCACAGCGGATGCAGCGGCTCGTTGGAGTAGTCGGCGGCCAGGGCGGTGAAGTCGTCGGTGACGGCGGTGCCGTGACGATACCGCCTCGTCCAATCCTTGAGCAGCGCAAAGAATTTCTCGTCACCGAGCCGCATCCGAAGTGCGTGCAGCGTCAAAGCCCCGCGCTTGTACACGCGGTCGTCGAACATGCGGCGCGCTCCGGGATCGGCCAGCAACAGGTCTTGCGGCTCATGACGCAGCTCTGCGTGATAGCGGCGGGCGAGAGCGTTTGCGCTGGGGCCACCACTGCGTTCGGACCACAACCACTCCGCGTAGCAAGCGAACCCCTCGTGCAGCCAGATGTCGCGCCACCGCCGCGCGGTCACTGAATTGCCGAACCACTGGTGTGCCAGTTCGTGGGCTATCAGCGGCTCGCTGGCCCGGGTGCCGTCGCAGTGGTTGGCGCCGAAAATCGAAATCCCCTGAGCTTCAAGTGGTATCTCCAGCGGGTCGTCGGTGACGACGACGGTGTACCCATTGGCCAGCGGATAGGGTCCGAACAGCTCGATGAACAGCTGCATCATCTCGGGTTGACGGGCGAAGCTCTGGTCGAAGTCGCTGCGCAGCCGTTCGGGCAACGCCGCCTGTATCGACACCGGCGTCCTCGCCAGCCGCGCCATGTCGTAGACGCCGATCTGCAAGGTGGCGAGGTAGGTCGACGTCGGTTCGGGTTGTTCGTAGGTCCATACAGTCTGCGAGGCCCGTGCCCGACGAGACACCAACTTGCCGTTTGCGACCACCAGGTAACGGCTTTCGGTGCTGACCCGGATGTGGAACGCGGCCTTGGCGCTGGGGTGGTCGTTGCAGGGAAACCACGAGGCGGCGCCGTTGGGTTGTCCGGCGACCAGCACGCCGTCGGTCAGCTCCTCGAAACCGATGTCCCCCCACAACGACCGAAGCGGTCTCGGCGATCCGCCGTAGCGCACCACGATCGACAACACCGCCCCGGTCGCCAGCTTCGATGCCAGCCGGATCCGCAATTTTCCGCCACGACAGGAGAAGTGGGCGGCGCGCGTTCCGTTGATCATTACCTTTGACACCGTCAGCGAGCCGGACAGGTCGAGGGTGAACTGCTGCAACTCGTTGAGAGTCACCGCGGTGATCGTCGCCGATCCGGACAGTCGGTTGATCGAAACCTTGTACTCCAGATCCAGGTCGTAGCTCGACACCTGGTAGCCGGGGTTGCCGTTTTTCGGCAGGTACTCGTCGATCGTCGTCTGAGCGGAACCTTTCACGCTACGGTGTCCTGGACGCCACGCGCGGACGCCTTCTTGCCGGCCGCCTTTTTGCGGCCGGGGTTCCACGGCCTGATCGGATTGCCCTGCCACCGCGTCGACGACGGCACCTCGTCGCCGCGCACCACCAGCGACGCGGGCCCCACGGTAGCGCCAGAGCCCAGCCGGGCGGCGGGCAACACCACACAATGCGGGCCAAGGGTTGCGCCGGGCTCCAGCACGACACTGTCCATCCGCATGATCCGGTCGTGGAACAGGTGTGTCTGCACCACGCAGCCGCGGTTGACCGTGGCGCCCTTGCCGAGCGTGACCAGGTCGGCCTCGGGTAGCCAATAGGTTTCACACCACACGCCGCGGCCGACGTGGGCGCCCAGCGCGCGTAGCCACATATTCATTACCGGCGTCCCGCTGAACGCGCGGGCGAACCACGGCGCCGCGACGCTTTCGACGAACGTATCGGCGACCTCGTTGCGCCACACGAAGGATGACCACAGCGGAAACTCGCTGGCCCTGATCCGGCCGACCACAAGCCATTTCGCTGCGACCGTGATACCACCGGCAATCGCGCCGGCCACCAGCAGCACGACCCCGCCGCACAGCGCCGCCCACCAGATGCCGAATATCCTTGCCAGCGCCTGCAGTGCGCCCAGCACCGCCAACCCGATAGCGACCGTTGCGATCACGGGCAGCAACCGGAATGTCTCCACCACCGCCCGCATCACTTTCAGTCTCAGCGGAGGGTCATACGTCGTCGCCGCGTCGGCCTCGGCGGGGCGCCGGCGCAGCCGCATCGGCGGGCTGCCCAGCCAGGACGAGCCAGGCTTGGCCTTGGGCGGCGTGGCTGAGAGCACCGCGACCAGTCCGTCGTTGGGAACGCGACGGCCCGGCTGGGCGATGCCTGAGTTGCCCAGGAACGCGCGCCTGCCCACGGTGGTCGTCGCCACGTAGATCCAGCCGCCGCCGAGCTCGTAGGAGGCGACCATGGTGTCGTCGGCCAGAAAGGCGCCGTCCTCGACCACTGCGAACTTGGGCGTGAGCAACACCGTGGAAATCTCCGTGCCGCGGCCGACCTTTGCGCCGAGCAGCCGCAGCCACATCGGGGTCAGCAGGCTGGCATACAGCGGGAACAGGTAGTTGCGCGCCGCGTCCATGAGCCGCTCGGTAGCCCACAGCTGCCAGCCGGTGCGGCTGCGCACCGGGTGGTACCCCTCGCGCAGGCCGAGTGACAACGTGCGCACCCCGAGCACGGTCAGCAGCGCGTAGGCCGCGAACGCGACGAACGCCGCCGGCGGTGTCCACTGCAGTGCGGGCAGCACCGCCTGCGACAGCCGGTGGGTGTGGTGGACGGCCACGGCGATCACCGCAAGGCCGATCGCCACGGCGACCAGCGGCAGAGCGGCGAGCAGTAGCGACGTCAGGCCGTACACGGGTACCCACTGGCTTCTGCGTGGCGGCCGTTCGTCGGGCCACGGGTGGTTGACCCTGCCGGACTTCACTGCAGGCGAGCCCTTCCAGTACTGGCCGTTTTTGATCTTGTCGCGCACGCCCGAGCCGGGCGCCACGTCGGCGTTCTTGCCGACGATCGCGCCGGGCAGCAGCGTGGTCCGGGCGCCGACCGTCGCGTCGTCGCCGATCGTGATCTCGCCGACGTACAACTCGTCCCCGTCGATCCAGTACCCACACAAGTCCACTTCGGGTTCGATGGCGCTGCGGTGTCCCAGCTTCAGCAACCCGGTGACCGGTGGCAACGAGTGCAGGTCGACGCCCTTGCCGATATCGGCGCCGAGCGCGCGCGCGTAGTACACCAGCCACGGTGCGCCGGCCAGGTTCTGGGCACCGCTGGCCTCGGTCACCCGCTCGACGAACCACACCCGCAAGTGCACCCACCCTCCGCGGCGATAGGTACCCGGCTTCACGTTCCGCAGCAACGTGCGCGCGAACAACACCGCGATGCCCATCCGGCCCAGCGGCGTGACGAACAGGACGAACGCCACCCCGATGAGCCACCAGTCCACCGCCACGGTCCACGGCACCACATGCAGCGCGCGGGCCACATTGTTGCCCAGCGCGAGCCAGGTCACCCAGGGCAGCGCCGCCAGCGTCGCCAGCGGTACCGCAAGCAACGTCTGCGCGGCCTGCGTCAGCCGTGGGGTCGGTCGCACCACGCGCTCGGTCACCTGCGGCGGCGGGTCGAGTTCGTCGAGGAAGCCGGCGAGCGAGCCGAGCCGAGGATGGTCGTAGAGGTCGGCGACGGTGACCTGCGGATGCCGCTGCCGCAGCATGGCGACGAGCTGCGCGGCGCTCAGCGAGCCACCACCCAGCGCGAAGAAGTCCGCTTCCGGGCCGACGCCGCCTGCCAGGTGGTCGGCTCCGAGCAGATCCCGCCACAACCCGGCCAGCCAGCCCGTGGTGCCGCCCAGGTTGGCCGCCTCCTCCGGCTCAGAGCCGCCCGGTGGGGGCCACGGCAACGCGTCGCGGTCGACCTTGCCCGAGGTACGGGTCGGCAGCTCGTCGACCTGGACCAGGCGCGGTACCAGCGCGGCCGGTAGTTGCTCGGCGAGCAGCGTGCGCGCCGCCGTGATGTCGAACGACGGATCGGCGCTGACCACGTAGCCGACCAGCAGCGGCGTGCCGATGGCGGTGTGGCGGACCGCGGCCGCGCCGCCACTCACGCCCGGCAGGTGCACCAGCGCGGAGTCGACTTCACCCAGCTCGATGCGGCGACCCCCGACCTTGACCTGGTCGTCGCTTCGGCCGCAGAAAAACAGTCCGTCCCGTTCCATTCGCACCAGATCACCGCTGCGATAGGCGCGCGCCCAGCCCAGCGTCGGCATCGGGGCGTACTTCTCGGCGTCCTTGTCTTTGTCCAGGTAACGGGCCAGCCCCACGCCGCCGATCACCAGCTCGCCCACGTCGCCGTAGCCGACCGGGAGGCCGTCGGCGTCGACGACGGCCAGGTCCCAGCCCGGCAGCGGCAGCCCGATGCTGATCGGTCCGGCGCCAGTGAGCATGGCTGCGCACGCGACCACCGTGGCCTCCGTCGGGCCATAGGTGTTCCACACTTCCCGACCGTCTTCTCTATTTGAAGCGAGCCGCTCAGCCAACTCCGGAGGGCACGTCTCACCACCAAAGATCAACAGCCGCACCGCTTCCAGTGCCTCAACGGGCCACAGCGAGGCCAGCGCAGGCACTGTCGACACCACGGTCACGTCTCGCGTGACCAACCATGGACCGAGGTCCATGCCGCTGCGCACCAGCGATCGGGGCGCGGGAATCAGACATGCGCCGTGCCGCCAGGCCAGCCACATCTCCTCGCATGACGCATCGAAAGCCACCGATAGCCCGGCCAGCACCCGGTCACCCGGCCCGATCGGGTTGTCGCGCAAGAACATCTGCGCCTCGGCGTCGACGAACGCGGCGGCACTTCGGTGCGTAACGGCCACCCCCTTGGGCGTGCCGGTCGATCCGGATGTGAAGATGATCCACGCGTCGTCTCGGGCCAGCGGCGCGGCGGCCCGCCAGCCGCGCGACGTGCCTGGCCCACGAAGCAGTCCGGCCTCAGTGACGATAGCGACGACACCGGCCTCACTGAATACCAATTCGGCGCGTTCGTCGGGATCGTCGGCATCGACCGGCACGTATGCCGCGCCGGTGGCCAGCGTGGCCAGGATCGCCAGATACAGCGCATAGCTGCCCGACGGCATCCGGATCCCAAGTCGGTCGCCACGGCCGATGCCCCGCGCGGCCAGCCATTCGACGCTGGCCTCGATATCGCCGATCACCTCGCTGTAGGTGAGTTGCACAGTGCCGTCGTCGATCGCTGCCGCGTCGGGATAGCGCGCGGCGGTGTCCTGGATGATGTCGATGAGTGTCCGCGGGTTCGGGGCAGCAGGCGACAACAAATACTGCGCCGGTATCTCGGGGACAGTCACCATACGAAAATACTCAAGCCGCGCCGGCAACAGGGTCAGGCGCGGCGCTGTTCGAGCCGGTCGGCCAGCGAGCGCCGTTTTGCCGTATGGCTGATCGGCGAAAAGACAAGATGGTGCTCGTTGCCTTCATGCAGGCAGGCAGCACCTCGGTGCTGTCGCAACCCGCGACCTAGCTAATTTGCGCCGAGGCTTCATGACGTGCGCTTCCGTTTCCAGTGTGGACTCTTGACGGCCTCGAGGGCTTCAGTGACGTAGCGATCCAGCGGCCAAGGGTTGCCAGTCTGGCGTACCCACAGCTGGAAGGCGAAATCGGCTGCTGCAAAGGCAAGCTGGACCAGCAGCCCGGGACGGATATCGATGTCGGGGTGTGCACCCATACGCGCGGCGATCAGCTTCGTCGCTCGCTCCTTATCGGCCGGCGTGTGAATCGTGACCTTGTCCAGCAGACCGGGCGCCCCTGGCAGGGCTTCCCGCCACTCTTGGCAGTCGGCCTCGTCGAATGACCGGGTCCGCGTGATGATGGCGTTGACCAGCGCGACATCGGGAGACTCGGTGACGGGCCGCTGTTCGAGCAGCATGACGATTGCCGCACCCCCATGGCGAACGGGCGCAAGCAGCAGTTCCTCCTTGGTCGGCACGTGCCGGAAGAACGTGCGCGGTGAAACGCCTGCGGCGGTGGCAATCTCCTCCGTCGTGACGTCGTCGTATCCACGTTCGACGAACAGCCGCAACGCCGCTCGCCTGATGTCGGCCCGGATTTGCGCGCGCTGCCGATCTCGCAGCGATCCTGCGTTCATCGGAAGACGCCGATTCCACCGTCGACGTGAATGGTCTGCGCGGTGATGAACGACGCATCGGTGCTGAGCAGGAACGCCACCAGCGCGCCCACGTCGGTGCGAACATCCCCGATGCGCTTCATCGGAACCCGTCGCACCGCCTTCGCGTAGCCGTCGGGTGCGAACTGTTTCCATAGTTTGACGCCGTCGGACTCCGCGAACGGGCAGATGACGTTGACGCGGATGTTGTCGCGCCCCCATTCCAGGGCGGCTACCTTCGACAGGCCGCGGATGGCCTCCTTGGCAGCGGCGTAACCGCCCCACTTCACATCGCCACCGGTGCCGGTCCCTGAGCCGAGGTTCACGATCGAGCCGCCGCCCGCCTCGACCATCACCGGGTGTGCCGCCTGCATAAGCAGAAATGTCGCCCGGGGTCCGACGTCGTAACCGAGAGCCAGGTCGTCAGTGGTGATGTCCACGAATGCCTTGGGCTCGTTGGTGGCGATGGCATTGTTGACCAGGCCATGCACCGTACCGAACGCGTCGACCGCGGCCGCCACGATCCGCTGCGCGTTGTCCGGGTCCCGCAAGTCGGCGACCAGCTTCTCGACCCGGCCCGCCGCCGCGAGTTCATCGGTTGTCGCGCTCAGGACGTCGTCCTGGATGTCGACCAGCAGCACCGCCGCACCGCGTTCGAGGAGTGCGGCGGCGATGCCCTTGCCTACGCCCTGGGCGGCACCGGTGACGATCGCGACGTGGCCGCGCATCGAGTCGGGGTGGGTGTACCTGGGGTGAGACTTTTCAGTCATGCCGTCTCTGCGGCGAATTTCGGCGCCGCACGACCGGCCAGCAACGGCAGGTCCAGGTAGGTCTTGATGCCGGGCTCGGCGGCGCAGACGTCGGGAATGGCGTTGACGCAGTGGTTTGCCGTGGCTACCACACCCGGATTCCGTATCAGCCCTTCGGCAATCGACGGCGGTTGCAGTCCCTTGAAGGTGAGGCTGACGGTGGGGTCGCCGGTGATCTCGACCTCGAAGCGTTCGCCGATTCCGCAGAAATTCCAATCCGGTTGCAGGTTTTCTTCACCCATCAGCCAGTTGACCGCCGCTGTGATCACCGGCTCGCCGTCAGCCAGTGCTTGCCAGCGAAACCGCCGCGCGGCCACGCTTCCCAGGGGAAGAGGAAACGGGTCGTAGTCGATGTCGGCGGTCGCCACCGCGATCTCCTGAATAGTCCTGATGTTGGGGTCGATGCGAAATCCCATGCGGTCCGCAATCATTCGGACCGACTGCTTGAAACCCGCGTCGAGCAGGCCGGCCATCGGACCTTGCACGGCTTCCTCGGGAGTTCCCCCGAAACCCATGATGTAGCGCACCACGTCCGGGGCGTTGTAGGTGCGGATGTCGGAGAACTCCTCGGCGCGCACGTGGGTGACCGCCGAGGAGAGTGACGACACCATGAGCGGAAAACGCTCTGTGATACCGCCCGGATGGATTCCTGAGCCGTGCAGGGTCACCCCACCTTGGAGTGCGGCGTTCGCGATGGCTTTGACACCCGGGCTGCTCAGGTCGGGGTACACCCAGCCGACTGGAGTGACAACATTCTTGCCGGACCGCAAAATCGCCACGACCTCTTCGTCGTTGGGTATCAGCGGGCTGTACATAACGCAGTCGGCGTCCAGGTTCAGCACCTCGTCGAGGCTGGAAGTGGCGGTAATGCCAAGTCCGCCGGTTCCGATGATCTCGCCGACGTCCAGGCCGTTCTTGTCGGCGCTGTGCACCCAGCATCCGACCAACTCGAGTTCCGGGTGATTGAGTACACACTCGATTGCGGCCTTACCGACGCCTCCGGTCGCCCATTGGATGACGCGAAGCTTGTCTGTGCTCGTCAACGTTGACCTCCTAAATGGCACCGTATGACCGCATGACAGTCACTGTCAATAGTCTCCTGTCGCACCCCGCACTGATACCTTCCGTGGATCGCACCAACGGTCGGAGGGTGTTGTGTATCGGGCAGTCGCAGCAATCGGTATCGCCGTCGTCGGCTGGTCGTCAGGGATGCCTCGGGCGGCCGCGGATAACCCTGTGTGCACGCCAACGGTGTGCTCCTTCTTGGCCCCGTCACGAAACATCAGCTGTGAGATCGACTACCAACGCGACCCAGGCATACCTGACGAAACCTATTGCCAGACCATGTCGCCGCCGCAGTCTGTGAAGATGTCCCCCGATGGGGTGCTCACCAACTGCGTGGGCTCTTCTTGCCTGGGGAACGCAGGGGTCAGGACTCCAACGCTCGGCTACGGCGAAAGCACTGGGATCGGCCCCTTTAGCTGTCAGTCGCAGGTCAACGGAGTTACCTGCACTGTTTCCTCGGGCCGCGGTTTCACCGTTTCGGATGCAGGTGTCGCACGTGTCGGGTGATTCACGGCCGCCGAAGTGCAGGTCACGTCGATACGGTTTGCTCGGGGATGTCTCTGAGGTGCCACGGTCCGTCGCCGAGCAATGCCAATTCCTGATGGTGGTGCTGCTCGGTGGTGCTGCGGTGGCTAACACTCACCACGATGCAGTCCGGCAGCTCAGTCCGTAAACCGTTGTACAGCAGGAACTCCAGTGCCTCGTCGACGGCGGATGTGGCTTCGTCGAGGAACACCGCCTTGGGTTTGATAGCGAGCACGCGGGCGAACGCGATGCGTTGCTGCTCTCCCGGCGAGAGCACCTTGACCCAGTCCTGAACCTCGTCGAGCCGGGTGACCAGGTTGGGCAGCGCGACTTTGATAAGCGCATCCTGCAGCGTCTTGTCGTCAATCTCGCCCGCGATGGTCGGGTAGGACACGACGGCGCGCAGGTTACCCAGCGGGACATAAGGCAGCTGGGAAAGGAACATGACCTCGTTATCACCGTCCGGACCGTGCAGTGTGCCCGAGGCATACGGCCACAGCTGCGCCAGACTACGCAGCAGTGCGGTCTTTCCGCTGCCTGACTTCCCGGTGACGATCAAGGCGTCGCCCGGCATCAGCCGCACATCGAGCGGGTCGATCAGCTGCGCGCCGGCAGGTGTGCGGACCTCCACGTCGGCAAGCTCGACTGAACCGTCGGTGCTGGCCGTGGTCGACAGCGTTGGTAGTTCTCGAGCTGCGGCGTTGGCCTCCACCAGCCCGTTGAGTCGCATGATCGCGGCCCGGTAGCTGGCGAATCGGTCGTAAGAGTTGCGGAAGAACGACAGTGAATCCTCGATGTGGCCGAATGCGCTGGCCGACTGCATGAGGTCACCGAGCTTGATGCTGCCCGCGAACATCCGGGGAGCCTGCACGATGAACGGCAGCGGGTTGATCGGCTGAGTCACCGCGACGTTCCAGCCGAGGAAGCCAATCGTGCGCCGCACGTAGCGGCGGTAGTTGGCGATTGTTGCGTCGAACCGGCTCATGAGCTGGGCCCGTTCGGCCCGTTCGCCGCGATAGAAGCCGACCGCCTCCGCGGTGTCGCGCAATCGCACGAGCGCATATCGGAAGCCGGCGTTGAACAGCTCGTTGCGGAAGCTGAGCCGCACCAGTGGGTGACCTATCCAGAATGCGATAACGGTGGACACCAGAACGTGCACCAGCACGACCCAGAACAGCGCCTTCGGAATGGCGATCCCCAGAATGTTCAACGTGCCGGACAGCCGCCACAGAATCGCGGCGAACGACACGACCGAGACAACGGAGCTCACCGCGCCGAAGAGCAGCCTACTGGAGGTACCTAAAGCCGGAAGGTTGGCTGAACTGCCTATGCATGCGGTGAAAATGTCGATGTCATGCTGGATCCGCTGGTCGGGATTGTCCACCGCTTCATCGATGAACCGAGCGCGGTAGTAGGCGCGGCCCGCGAGCCAGTCCGTGGTCAACCGATCGGTGAGCCACACCCGCCAGCGGATGACGAACCGCTGCGTCAGATACAAATCAGCCATCGCCCGGATCACCTGGATGACTGCGATGGCGCAGAACTCCCAGATCGCCACCCAAAAGCCGTGGATGCCCGAATCACGCACGGTTCGGTTGCCCGCGCCGGCGCCCTGGAACGCGGTCTGCAGCGCCGAGTACAGGTCGTTGCTGTAGTAGCTGAGCAATACGCTGATCCGCACTGCGATCATCACCGACAACAGCAGCAGACCGAACAAGCCCCACACCGGGATGCTCTTTCGGCCGGTGAAATATGCACCCGTGATGCGCCGGAATTCGCCGCCCCATTGAGTGAACCGGACGACCGCGACCGCAACGACAAGCAAACATGCCGCGCTGACCGCCCAGGTCACCAGAATCCAGCGTGACGAGGAAATCAGCTCGTGGCTCCAGTCGATCGACGGCGTGAATGTTTCCATCGCAGGCTCCCCTCCTTCTGCGGTGTATCGATCAGCCCAGTATGGAGAAGCGGCGCTGGCGATCCGGCCGCTTATCTTCCCGGATGGCTCCGCAATGGGTCTAATTGGTGGATGGAACTGATCAACCCCACCGACTCGATGTTCCTGCTAGGCGAATCCCGTGAGCACCCCATGCACATCGGAGGCCTGCAGTTGTTCGAGCCGCCCGCCGGGGCCGGGGATGGTTTCGTCCGGGAGTTCTACGACCGCCAGGTCGCCCAGAAGGATTTCCAGCCCACCTTCCTCAAGCGTCCGGCGACGTTTCTCGGCGGGATCGGCAGCCTGAGCTGGACGTATGACAAGGATATCGACATCGACTACCACGTGCGGCGCTCAGCGCTGCCCAAGCCGGGACGGGTCCGCGATCTGCTGGAGCTGACCTCTTTGCTGCACAGCAGCCTGCTCGATCGCCACCGCCCGCTGTGGGAAGCGCACGTGATCGAGGGACTCAAGGACGGCCGCTTCGCCGTCTACACCAAGGTCCACCACGCACTGATCGACGGTGTCTCGGCGCTGAAGCTGATGCAACGCGCATTGTCCACTGACCCGGACGATCGAGAGGTGCAGGCGATCTGGAGCCTGCCTAAACGCCCGCGCGAGTCCAACCCTTCGTCTCCCTTGAGTTCACTGATTCATACGGCGGGATCTCTTGCGGCATTTGCGCCGTCGGCGGTGTCGCTGGTTCGCGCGGCGCTGTTTGAGCAGCAGCTGACGTTGCCGTTCGGGGCCCCGCGCACCATGTTCAACGTCACCATCGGAGGCGCCCGACGGTGCGCGGCGCAGTCATGGTCGGTGGACCGCATCAAGAGCGTGAAGAATGCCGCGGGGGTGACTCTGAACGACGTCGTCTTGGCGATGTGTTCGGGTGCGCTGCGCTACTACCTGCTGGAGCGCAATGCCCTGCCGGACGCGCCGATGGTTGCGATGGTCCCGGTGAGCCTGCGTTCCGAAGCCGAGGCGGATAGCGGCGGCAATCTTGTTGGAGCCATCTTGTGCAACCTCGCGACCGACAGCGACGATCCCGCGCAGCGATTGGAAACCATCCACGACTCGATGCGCAACAACAAGCAGGTGTTCTCGGAGTTGTCCCGGTTCCAGGCGTTGGCGCTTTCAGCGGTGAATATGGGTGCGTTGGCCCTCGCGGCGGTTCCGGGTTGGGTGTCGTCGACGCCGCCGCCGTTCAATCTGGTCATATCGAACGTTCCGGGACCCACCCAACCGATGTATTGGGGCGGTGCCCGGCTCGACGGCAACTACCCGCTGTCCAGCGTGCTGGACGGGCAGGCGCTGAACATCACCCTGGTCAGCAACGGCGACAATCTTGATTTCGGCCTGGTCGGATGCCGGCGCAGCGTGCCGCACCTGCAGCGCCTACTCGCGCACTTGGAGTCGTCGCTCAAAGATCTGGAACGCGCCGTCGGGGTGTGAAAGACCTTGAATACAACCAAGCCCAAGCTGAGCGCAGGTGTGCTGTTGTACCGGACCTACGACGGCGTCGTAGAAGTCCTGATCGCCCATCCGGGTGGCCCGTTCTGGGCCCGCAAGGACGACGGGGCCTGGTCGATTCCCAAAGGTGAGTACACCGAAGGCGACGATCCCTGGGCAGCCGCGCAGCGCGAGTTCGCCGAGGAGATCGGGTTGCCGCCGCCGGACGGGCAGCGAATCGACTTCGGCCCGCTGAAGCAACCCAGCGGCAAGGTCGTCACCTGCTTCGCTGTCCCGGGAGATCTGGATATCACCGACGCGCGCAGCAACACCTTCGAAATGGA